>Ga0247667_1000064_pt1 | contig 69641 bp, 56 predicted proteins | sample CNK08_metaG_FD_183027 | JGI IMG/M metagenome (GOLD analysis project Ga0247667, IMG submission 183027) | Soil microbial communities from Purdue University Martell Research Forest, Indiana, United States - CNK08 | ecosystem: Environmental > Terrestrial > Soil > Temperate forest > Bulk soil... | reverse complement strand
CACCGAGACGACCGCGCCCGATGGTTCCGTATCCCGCGAAACGATCGAGCACGGTCGCTCGATCTATTCGACGACAACCGGCAACCAACTCCTCGAGCCCCTCGTCCCGCAACGCAAGATCGTCGAACACGAAGTCCACCGGCCCGACGGCGGCACGGTTATCCAGCGCGATGTGTTCTATCGCGACGTAAACGGTGACTGGAAGCCGGAATCATTCTCGACGAAACAGGCTGACGACGGCAGGATCTAGCGGGCCCGCCCGCAGGGTGTGGCCGGGCAGCTACAGGCGCTCGCGCGCGCCGTAGCCTGTATCGATGTCGTGCCAGAACTCGATGTCGTCTTCGTCGAGTTCCCAACAAAGGTGCACCTCGCGACCGTCGCGGATGTGGGGGAAATCGACGAGCCCGCGGTCGAAATCTTTGATTTGCACGCCCAGTTCCTGGATGCGTCGCAACTGCACGTTGAGCTGCAGCATGTCCATCAAGAGACCCGAAACCTTTTCGCCCCCGACTTCGGCCCCCGACTGTTTTAGATCTCGACTCAGTTCCGCGTCCGTCTTTTGCACGACATCGCGGCGGCGGTGTACGTCCCGAAAAATGCTGCGGAGTTCGGGAAGTAGGGCCCGCGCTTCTTCGAGTGTGAAGTGTTTTTCGAATTGGTAGGGCATAACAGTGCCGGGGACAGCGGAGCTGTGGTCGTTTCAGGGTTTCTTCGTCGCGTGCTCCTGAATGCCTTCCAACGCGGTATTCCACGCGAGGGTTGCGCACTTGACGCGCACCGGAAACTTTAGAACGCCTTCCAAAGCCTTCAAGTCACCCATCTCCTTGCCGCCAAACGGCGCCTCGCCGCGCATCATGTCCAGGAAACCGCCTATGAACTGTCTGGCTTCCGACAGCGTCTTCCCGACAAGCTTCTGCGTCATGATCGACGCGGAAGCCGTGCAGATCGCACAGCCTTTGCCGTCGAACTTCAGTTCGGCAATCTTGTGATCCGCCAGCTTTGCCGTCACATCGATTTCATCACCGCACAATGGATTGGAGTCGTGCGCGGAAATGTCCGAAGGTTCCGCCTTGCCCTTGTTGCGCGGGCGACGATAGTGATCAAGGATGATTTCCTGATAAAGCTCTTCCATCATGGCACGACAAAGCTACCACATCGCGCCAGTGCGGGAAGAAAAAAAGGCGCAAGACTGAAGCAGTAACTGCCACCGTGATCAGGCTGGGAATACTCCCCAATCCAACATTTCCCTCGCCCGGTCGCCCGGTTCGCCAGTGTGGTGTTATGCGGGCTCCCGTAATCAAGGCTGCGAACCGCAGTGCTTTCCCTGCCCAATGCACGACACGGTGCGACGACCCGATGATTAGCGGACAACGATACGTCGGAAATGACCGTGGGTGTTAACACGGACAAGCCCACGGTTGAGCAGGTCTGCGACGACCAGACTCGTCTCGTAATCGTTGCGCGCAAAGCGCGACACGATACTAATGACATCCTGCAGCTTCATAACGTGCTTCTTGACACGATTTTTCATACGACCTCCTGTTATGTTAGACGCATGAAATCCGTTTTCGTTTCAATATTTCTGTAATTCTTTCTACGTGTCGCCGATGTCCTTACCGGCGAGCTCAAACTTCAAGGCTGCCAGGGCCAGATTGATATCATGGATGAACACGATCAGCGATCCGATCAAGCAGATAAGACAGGTAATGAACAACGCGCAGATTAGCCAAACGTTTTCAATCTGTAACAAGGCTGTCACAAACAGCACAATGATCAAAAGGGCAGCGAAAAGCGCACTTAGGGAAGCCAGCGCGATGGACAGGCGGATTAGGCGCGCGCGTCTCCAGAGAACTCGGAGCTGTCCGGTGTTCTTTTCGTGATCAGGCTCGCTCTTATCGGGAACTTCGCGGGCGAGCGTTCTGGTGCGGTCAATAGTCCGTGCCAGCCGATTGGTCATCGTGAGCAGAAGCAGGCCCACGCCGGAAATCAGGATCGTGGGACCGATCGCGGTTTGAAGCACCGGAATTAGTTGCGCTACCGAGAGTGCCTGCATTGGAAAACCAGTTAATAACCCATCGCGCGGCCGGTGGGGCAGGCGCCAAAGAACTTCTTGGCCTTGTGGAGCATGGCGATGAACACATCCACTTCATCACGGGTGTTGTAGAGATAGAAGCTGGCGCGCGCAGTGGCGGCAAGGCCGAGCTTCTTGTGCAGCGGCATGGCGCAGTGATGACCTGCCCGAATGGCGACGCCGTCCTGGTCGGCGAAGGTCGCGATGTCGTGCGGATGCACGTCGCCCAAAGTAAAAGTGACCAGGCCCCCGCGTTTCTCGACGTCCTCCGGGCCGTAGACGGTGATTTCCGGGAAGCCCTTCAAACTATCGAGCGCGTACTGCGTGATTTCCTTCTCGTGCTGGCGAATCTTCTCCATGCCGATACGCGTCAGGTAATCGACAGCGACGCCGAGGCCGATTGACTCGGCAATGTTCGGCGTTCCCGCCTCGAATTTATAAGGCAGATCATTGTACTTCGCGTGGTCGAACCACACTTCCTTGATCATCTCGCCACCGCCCATGAACGGTGGCATCGCCTCAAGAATCGCCCGCCGTCCGTACAGGACGCCACTGGCCGTCGGGCCGCACATCTTATGTCCGCTGAACACAAAGAAATCGCAGTCGAGTGCCTGTACATCCACGGGCATGTGCGGGACACTCTGCGCGCCATCGACGAGAACCACAGCGCCCTTCTTATGGGCCGCATCGGCAATCAACCGAACCGGATTGATCGTGCCCAGAACGTTGGACTGTTGGGTAACAGCTACCAGCCTTGTTCGTTCGGTGATAAGTTTGTCGAGATCGTCAAGCCGTAACGTGCCGTCGGGATTCAACTCGATACGCTTGATCACCGCACCGGTCCGCTCGCACACCTGATACCACGGCACCGTGTTGCTGTGGTGCTCCATGAACGTCAGGAGAATTTCGTCGCCCTTTTTGAGATTGGCATGGGCCCAGGAATACGCGACAAGATTGATGGCTTCCGTGGTGCCGCGTGTAAAAATGACCGACTCGGGCGACGGTGCATTGATAAATTTGGTGATCTTCTCGCGCGCGCGCTCGTATTCCCGGGTGGCGCGCTCCGCCAGCGCGTGGATACCACGGTGCACGTTCGCATTGTATCGCTCGTAGTAGTCGTTCAACGCCTCGATGACGATGCGCGGCTTCTGGGATGTGGCCGCGTTGTCGAAATAAACCAGCGGCTTGCCGTGGACTTTCTGCTGCAACACCGGAAAGTCGTCGCGGATTTCCTCCAACTGCACCTCATCGAGGACTTCAATCATTGCTTCCGCACCACCTTGTCATGAACCAGTTTGGCGAACTCTTTTTGCACCGCTTCCACCTGGATACGCGCCAGCACGGGATCCAAAAATGCCTCGATCAATACGTCGCGCGCCAGTTCCGGCGTCAGCCCGCGGCTGCGCAGGTAAAAAAGCTGGTTCTCTTCCAATTGGCCGACCGTTGCCCCATGCGTGCAGCGCAGTTGGTTCGATTCGATCTCAAGAATCGGTCGCGTGTCACAACGCACCTCCTTGCTGAGCACCAGGTTGCGATTGGCTTGATACGCGTTGGTGCCATTGGCGTTCTTCTCCACCTTGATCACGCCCGTGTAATTGCTGATGGCGGAATCACGCAACACATTCTTGAACATCAGGTCGCTGGTCGTATTGCCCGTCTTGTGGTGCTGCTTGGTGAATTGCCCGAATTGCTGGTTGTGGTCCAGCACGCCGACGGCGTACATGAAACTCATGCCGCCTTCACCTTCCATGACGCATTCGACGTCATAGCGCTGGAACGACGCGCCGAACATGCCGAGCACCCAGTCAATCTCCGCGTCGCGGGCAACGTGGGCACGCTTCACCGTAAAATCATAAACGTTCGGCAAGAAATTCTGCTCGCTGATGTAGTGGAGATGGCCACCTTCCTTCACGAACACTTCCGTACCACTCGCGTGAATGCTTGGCGCGCCGTTGGTGCCCACAGGCGGGCCGCCAATGAACTTCTGCACGAGCGTGGCCTCAGCACCAGGTTCGACGACCACTAATGTATGTGGAAAGCCCGCCGTGTTCTGGCCGACCATCTCGTACACGACTTCAAGTGGCAGTTCGCATCGGACATTGCGCGGCACATAGAGGAACGCGCCACCTTTCCAGAGCGCCGCATGCAGGGCCTGGAATTTTGCAGGCTCGTCGGGGGCGATGCTCTTGCCAAGATAATCCTTCAGCACATCGCCGTGCTTGGCGAGCGCAGTCGCCATGTCGCAAAAGATAACACCCTGCTTGCTCAACTCGGGGGGTAGGGGAGTGAGGCGCTCGACGATGGACGGCTTTTCGACCGACAGCGCGACCTTGTCGAGTTTGAGGGTGCGTATGTCAAAGCGTTGCCACTGCAGATCGCGCCGCGTCGGCAACGGGAGCTTTTCGAATGTCTGCCACGCCGTCCGCCGCTGGGACGTGAGCCAGCCGGGTTCGCCGGAGGCGACGGCTTCGAGGGTCTGTTGAGAGAATCCGGTTGTCATGGGTATCCGAGTCAAATTATCCAGAACGGCTGCGTCAGCCGACGGAACCTTCCATCTGCAGGTTGATGAGCCGATTGATTTCGACCGCAAATTCCATCGGCAACTCCTTGACGATCGGCTCGATGAATCCGTTGACGATCATCGCGACCGCGTCCTCTTTCTTGATGCCGCGGCTCTGCAGATAAAACAGCTGTTCCTCGGAAACATTCGAAACGCTCGCCTCGTGCTCAACCGTTGCGAGGTCGCCGTCGATTTCCATCACAGGATACGTGTCCGAACGGCTGATCTCATCGAGAATCAGTGCATCGCAATTGACCTGCACTCGGCAATTCTTGGCAGCCTCGTTGACCTGCACCAGGCCGCGGTACGAAGCGCGTCCGCCATGGCCGCTGATCGACTTCGAGTTGATGCGCCCCGTGCAGTTCGGCGCGTGGAACACGAGCTTGGCGCCGGCGTCCTGCCACATTCCCTTGTCGGAACTGGCGAGGCTCAGGATTTCACCGTGCCCGCCTTCGCCGAGCATGTAGCACGACGGGTATTTCACCGTGCGCTTCGAGCCGAGATTGCCGTCCACCCATTCCATCACGGAGTTCTTGTAAAGGAACGCCCGCTTGGTCACGAGGTTGTAAACGTCCGTGGACCAATTCTGGATCGTGGTGTATCGGCACCGCGCGCGGTCCTTGACGAAAATCTCGACCACCGCCGAGTGCAACGAATTGGTCGTATACACCGGCGCGCTGCAGCCTTCCACATAATGGCAAAAGCTGTCGTCCTCGCAGATGATCAGAGTGCGCTCGAATTGTCCGAACTGCTCGGCGTTGATGCGAAAGTACACGGACAGCGGCACGTCGCACTTCACGCCCTTGGGAACATACACGAACGAGCCGCCGCTCCAGAACGCGGAGTTGAGCGCCGCGAACTTGTTGTCCTCGGGCGGGATCGACTTGGCGAAGTGCTCCTTGAAAATCTCGGGATACTCCTTCATGCCGTCGTCGCAACTCAAAAAGACCACGCCCCGCTTGGAGAGCGTCTCCTGGATGTTGTGGTACGCCATCTCGCTGTCGATCTGCGCGCCGAGTCCGCCGAGAAGTTTCTGCTCTTCCTTGGCAATGCCGAGCTTGTCGTAAGTGTTCCGAATCTCTATCGGCACATCTTCCCAGCGTCGCGCCGATTTCTCAATCGGGCTGGCGTAATAGGTGATCGCGTCGTAGTCGATGTCGCGCAAGCCGGGCATCCAGTCCGGAATGGTCGCCTTCAAAAACAAATCGAGGCTGCGGTGGCGAAATTGCCGCATCCAGTCCGGCTCGCCCTTCGTATCGCACATGTAATCGATGACTTCGTGCGTTGGCCCCTTCGGGACCTTGTGCCGGGCCTTGATGTTGACGTCGTGGAAACCTTCCTTGTAGGCTCCCGGCAAAACTTGATCAGGTGATGCAGTGCTCATCGCATTAACCTTTCGCTGGCGCGGCCGCGGGCTCCGCGTCCTTGATGATCCAATCGTAGCCGTGCTCTTCGAGGTGCGCGGCCAGATCCGGGCCGCCCGACTTCACAATCTTGCCGTCGACCAGGATGTGCACGAAATCGGGATTGATGTAACGCAGGATCCGCTCGTAATGGGTGATGATCAGGATGCCGAGGTTCGGCCCCCGCAACTCGTTCACGCCGCGCGACACGACTTTCAACGCGTCGATATCCAGCCCCGAATCCGTCTCGTCCATGACGGCGAACTCAGGTTCGAGCATCATCATCTGCAAAATCTCGTTGCGCTTCTTCTCCCCGCCCGAGAACCCCTCGTTGAGGTAGCGCTTCAGGAACTTCTCGTCGATGTCTAGGACCTTCATCTTGTCTTCGAGCTTCTTGTAGAAATCCATGACATCGAGGTCGCGGCCCGCGCGCGCGCTGCACGCCAGCCGCAGGAAATTGGATTGGCGGACCCCCGGCACTTCGCAGGGGTACTGGAAGGCGAGGAACAGCCCTTTGCGGGCGCGCTCGTCGGTCTCCATCTCGAGGATGTTCTCGCCCTTCATCAGGATCTTGCCGCTGGTCACCGTGTACTTCGGATGACCCAGGATCGCGTTGGCCAGCGTACTCTTACCGGAGCCGTTTGGCCCCATCAACGCATGCACTTCCCCCTTGCGAACCACGAGGTCCACACCCTTGAGAATCTCGCGTTCCTCGATCTTGACGTGTAAGTCCTGAATTTCAAACGTATCAGCCATGGTCTGTCTTCCTCGATGGAATTGGACGCCTCATTTCAAATGCGACAATTTTTGTCCGATTCCAACTTCACTATATCGCCACCAGCCAGAGAGTCAAGCGCCCAACGGTAGCCGCCCGGTCTGTCACTCTGAGCGAAGCGAAGAGTCTCCCAACGCTCTCCAGGCTCTCGCAGAGCGAAGTGTGTCCCGCCCAGGCAGGACCCACTCGACTCTCAACTGGTAATCCATTTTTCAACCCCAAAAAACCTCCCCAAACGGGGTTAAAACCCACCCTCGACCCTTCATTTTACCCCCTAAAATTGGATTCGTTTCCAAGAACGAACCCAATTGGTTTTTCATGGTTTTATCGCTGCAACGCCCACGCATATAAATAGTTACACCGAAAATAGCGTCGAAAAAAATTGGGTTCGTTTGGTAGAATTGCATGTTTGATGTGCCGGTGGTCCCAGTCGTCGTAGGGGAGGGTACTTCAAAAGAACTACCCAACAAGCTCGTCACTAGCCAGTCCAGCTTCATGAACACGACCACATCTTACCAAAACGGACCAACAAGTCAATATCAAAATACGATAATCTAACAGTATCGTACCGCTGCCTGGCAACAGAGATTCTTTACGAAACAATTAGGTTATCCCTCAATCGGGTGTAAGCTTCTAGTGGCCTCAGCGAACCGCTTCTCTCCGGCCAATTCTTACGAACCGCGACGCAGTCGGGCAGCCAGACGCAACAACGAACACCGCTGCCAAAGGAGATTTTGTGGCAATCAGCCAAATCAGCAGAGACGAATTGAATCGGTTCCTCACGGAGAAGTACGCGCTCGCCTGTGGATTGTTGGATTGCGAGGCGTTCCAGTCGTGGCATACGCCCTCCAAGGACGAATGGGGCGAGGTGCTGGCCGCCATCAAGAAGATGGTGAAGAAGTGCGACTGGCCGTTGTCCGAGGTCCGACGCGAGGGCGATGACGCCTCCTCCCTGCGGATCACGAACACTGAACTGATGCTGAATGCCATCCACAACCTGCTTGATTCCTTAAGCGGCTACACCCTCGCCTCCATACCGTCGCCGGGACAATGGGGCGACATCATGCGAAAGGTCGATGAAACCACCGACCGCCGCGCCGTGGTTGACCAGGCGGGGAAACGCTAACATTTACCAGCAGGAAGAGACTTTGACCGAAAGGAAACCAATGACCCAAGAATCCAATGTCGCCACCGCAACAGCCCTCGAAACCGTTTTCCGCTTCACCACCACCGGCGGCGGCTTCCTCCTAGATCACATTGCCGAAATCGAAAAATCAGCCCAGCGCAATATTCAGAGCGGCAAGTCACTCGACCGCACAACCACCAACGCCCTGGCCTCCATGAACGACGCCTGCCGAGCCGCACGCGTCACCGTTACGTAGGTAGGGACGGATTGTCCGATCGGGTTTTCCATGCGAAGCCGTTATGCCTTCGCGACCAACTGCCGCAGTACGAATGGTAGGATGCCGCCGTGGCGGTAGTATTCCACTTCGATCGGCGTATCGATGCGTGCAATGATCGGCACTTCTTCCATCGTCCCGTCGGGACGTTGAATCACCAGGGTCAACTCCTGCCGCGGTTGGAGGCCTTCGCTTAACCCGAGGATATCGTACGTCTCCGTACCATCGAGTTTCAGTGTCTGCGCCGTCGTGCCTTCCTTGAACTGACAGGGCAGCACGCCCATGCCGACGAGGTTCGAGCGATGAATGCGCTCGAAGCTTTGCGCGATGACTGCGCGGACGCCAAGCAACTTCGTGCCCTTCGCCGCCCAGTCGCGCGAACTGCCCGTGCCGTATTCCTGTCCCGCGAACACGACCAGCGGCACTGCCGTCTGCTGGTATTTCATCGCGGCATCGTAAATCGAGATCGGCTGCCCCTTGTACTTCGTGACCCCGCCTTCAACGCCGGGCAGCATGAGGTTCTTGATGCGCACATTGGCAAACGTCCCGCGCGTCATCACGCGGTCGTTGCCGCGTCGCGCGCCGTAGCTGTTGAAATCAACGGGCTGAACCCCGTGCTCGACGAGATACTTGCCCGCGGGTGAATCCTTCTTAAAACTGCCGGCGGGTGAGATATGATCGGTCGTCACCGAATCGCCAAAAATGCCGAGCGCGCACGCGCCCTTGATCTCGCCGACGGTACCGGGTTTCATCGAGAAGTTCTCGAAGAACGGCGGCTCCTGGATGTACGTGCTCTTGGAATCCCAGCGGTACACATTGCCAACGGAAGAGGGGATCTCGTTCCACGCCGGGTTTTGCGCCGCGAAATCCTTGTACAACGTCCGGAACACTTCCGGCTTCAGGGCGCTCTTCATCACGTCTTTGACTTCCTGCAGCGTCGGCCACAAATCGCGCAGATAAACGTCACTCCCGCTCTTGTCCTTGCCCATTGGCTCGGCCGTCAGGTCGATATCCACCCGTCCCGCAAGCGCGAAGGCGACGACCAGCGGCGGCGACATGAGAAAATTGGCCTTCACGCTGGAGTGCACCCGCGCCTCAAAATTCCGGTTGCCGCTGAGTACGCTCGCCGCGATGAGATCGTTCTTCGTGACCGCATCCTCAATCGGCGCGGGCAACGGCCCCGAGTTGCCGATGCATGTGGTGCAACCGTAGCCGACGAGATTGAAACCGAGCTTGTCGAGATAGGGCTGCAAGCCTGCCTTCGTCAGGTAATCGCTGACCACCCGCGAGCCCGGCGCGAGTGAACTCTTGACGTACGCCGGGACCTTCATCCCGCGCTCGACCGCCTTCTTCGCCAGTAGGCCCGCCCCCAACATCACGCTAGGGTTGGATGTGTTGGTGCAACTGGTAATCGCCGCGATGACCACCGACCCGTGGCCGATTTGCCAATCGCCATCGCGCGTGGGCACGGAGTTATTCACGGTATCGGGCGTCGGATGCTGGTCGCTCATCTCCGATTCGCTGGCCGACACGCGATCAGTGCCGGCATACGCCTGCTGCGGTTGTTCGACCGGCGTGCTCGAATCGAGATGGACGGGGACGCGCTTGCCCAATTCGCCGCGAGGTTTGTTGTAGCCGTTTTCTGTCAGCGGCTTTGAGAACAGCTCGACGAACGTATTCTTCAGGTTCGGCAGCTCGATGCGGTCTTGCGGGCGCTTTGGCCCCGCCACGCTCGGCTTCACATCTGCCAAGTCGAGTTCCAGTTCAACGCTGTAATCAATATCGCCCTTCTCCGGAATACCAAACATTCCTTGCGCCTTGAAGTAGTTGCCGAAGGCCACGACCTGCTCGTTGGTGCGGCCCGTAGCGCGCAGATAATTGAGCGACTCATCGTCCACGGGGAAGAAGCCCATCGTCGCCCCGTATTCGGGTGCCATATTGGCGATGGTCGCACGGTCAGCCACAGGTAACAACGCCGCACCGGGCCCGAAAAACTCCACAAACTTGCCGACCACCTTCGCCTTGCGGAGCATCTGGGTCACGTGCAACGCGAGATCCGTCGCGGTCACGCCTTCGCCCAACGCGCCCGTCATATACACGCCGACAACTTCGGGTGTGAGAAAGTAAACCGGCTGGCCAAGCATCCCCGCCTCGGCCTCGATGCCGCCGACGCCCCAGCCGACAATGCCGAGCCCGTTGATCATGGTCGTGTGCGAATCCGTGCCGACCAACGTGTCGGGATAATAAATGTTCCCGCTGCTGAGCACGCCCTTCGCCAGGTATTCCAAATTGACCTGATGCACGATCCCGATCCCGGGCGGCACCACCTTGAACGTCTTGAACGCCTGCTGTCCCCACTTGAGCAACTCGTAGCGTTCGCGGTTCCGTTTGAATTCCATCTCCAGGTTCTGTTTCAACGCGTCCGCCGTCCCAAAAAAATCCACCTGCACCGAGTGGTCCACCACCAGATCAACAGGCACCAGTGGTTCGACAATCTTCGGGTCCTTCTCCATGCGCGCCACCGCCGACCGCATCGCCGCGAGATCGACCAGCAGCGGCACGCCCGTGAAATCTTGCAGCACAATGCGCGCAACGATGAATGGGATTTCCTCCTGCGCGGGCGACTTCGCGTTCCAGCTGGCCAGCGTCCGCACGTCCCGCTCGTTCACCTTCTTGCCATCGACGTTGCGCAGCACCGATTCCAGGACGATCCGGATACTAATCGGCAGCCGCGAAATCTTCCCGACTCCCGCGCCCTCCAGCGCCGGCAAGGAATAGAACTGCCCCTTGCGCCCGCCCCCGAGATCGAATTCCTGCCGTGAATTGAAAGGATTATGTGAGTTGCTCATCTCCATTTCATTATACGGCGCGGCAAGAGTTAGGCAAGTAGGCGCTAATGTTCAGGAATGCGCATCCGGCGGTCAATTTTGCCAAGAAACAAGGCGCGAATAGTGGCGTCCGACCCAAATGACATGTGGAATGACGACTGCTTTGATTACAAGTCAGGAGGCAGTCAATATGAAAACTACCACAAGCAGTTTCGGTCTTATTCTCAAAACCGTAGCGACCCTTTTCATTTTCACCATCGCGGGAAGCGGCGACCGATTACTCGCCACAACATATACGGTCAACAGCGCCGCCGATAACGGCGCCGGCGCGGGAACCTCCGGTGACCTTCGCTATTGTCTCGCCCACGTCGCTGACGGGGATGGCGTCACATTCAGTCTGCCAAACCCGACCACCATCACGCTGACGCAGGGTGAAATACTCGTCCAGAATAGCGTGACGCTCACGGGTCCCGGCACTGGCAACCTCTTCATCAACGGTACCGGCGGGCATCGCATTTTTACCCTCGCGACCGGCGGAAGCACCAATCTCACCATCAATATTTCAGGGCTGACATTTACAAATGGCGCCTCGGGCAGCATCGGCGGCGCGCTTTTGATCCAGTCCGGATCCCCCTTTACAGTCACCGTCAACCTTAGCAATTGCGTCTTCGTTGCCAATCTCGCCCAGTTTGGCGGCGCCATCGACAGTGATGGAATTCTCAACATCCATGATTGCATCCTGGCGGAAAACACCTCTGGCTCACAAGGCGGTGTCCTCTATAACTTCGGCGCCGGGATCGCGACCATCGATCATTCCACCCTCGCGAACAATGAAGTCAACGGCGACGGCGGTGCGATTTGGAACAACCATACCCTGAACATCACTGCCAGCACTTTATCCGGTAACGCAGCTACGGGCGACGGCGGCGCCATCGAAAGCACGAACGGCACGGTCACCATCGTGAATTCTACAATCAGTTCCAACCTGGCCACCGGGTCGGGCGGGGCGATCGTCAACGGCGGCACCCTCGATGTCGATGCCACCACCATCGCCTTCAACCACGCCAACGATGCCGGCGGCGTCGAGAGTCTTCTCAGTGCCTCGCTCGCTTCCGTCATTAACACCATCATCGCCAGCAACACCGCCACCACGGCGGATGCAGATGTCAAAGGCGTCTTCGATAGCCAGGGCGACAATCTCATCGGTAACACCAACGGCGCAACGGGCTGGATCGGCGGCGACCTGGTCAATGTGGATGCGAAACTGGGGCCTCTCCAGGACAACGGCGGCGCCACATTCACGCACCTGCTGCTGACCAACAGTCCGGCTCTGGACGCCGGTGATGACGCGAATCGCCAGGTCACCGATCAACGCGATGTCTCCCGTCCCCAAGGGAAGGGGACCGATATCGGCGCCGTGGAAACCAGCCTGTGTGAAATTGACACCAATACGCCCCCGATCTCGATTGCCTGCTCCAGCAATCTCACCGTCATCGCCACGTTTGTCGGCGGAGCAACGGTCACCTTTGCTGTCACCGCCGTCGACAACTGCGACACGGATACGCCCGTTGTTGTCAGCTTCCCGGCCTCCGGCAATGTGTTCGCCTTCGGGACGAATACCGTGAATTCCGCGGCCACCAACGGGCTAGGGGGCCAGATCGGTTGTAGCTTCACGATTTTCGTCGAGGGCTCGCGCAATGTGCTGCAGGACCAACTTCAGCAGTTGACGGCCCTCTTCAATGCAGCCCCGACCGGCCCGAATGCCAAGGGGCTGGCGAAAGCCATCGTCGCGCTGACAAAAGGCGTTGACGCGCTAAATTGGGCCACGGACGAAGATCCGAACTCAAAGACCGGCAAGGCCGTTTTCAGCGCGGCGGCCAGGGCCGTGAGCAGCCTCCTCGCCTTGCAAAAGAAGAACGGGCCTGATGCGGCGCTGCAAGGAATCATCGACCAGACAATCGCATCCACCCGGCTCGCCGCAGTGATTTCGATTCAGAGCTTCCTGGGTGGAAGCGCAAAGGACCTTGCAAAAGCGCAAGCGGCACTCAGCAGTGGCGATGCGGCGACCAAACCGGTTACCGCGATACATGACTACGCCCATGCGTGGCATAGCGCATCGCTATAGCGTTAACGATAAACACAAAACGCCCCGACTGATTAGGTCGGGGCATTCTGGGTTGGCTGCTTACAGGCGATAGCGATCCCAAGCGGACTATCGCCCGCGTTCCCGCAGGCCAAGCACGAACAGCGAACTACTCAACACCCGTTCTGTGGTTGACGGTAACAGCACAGACGGAGCGGCGCCGCGAATGAGCACGTCGTTGACGATTAATCAGGCCCAGCAACACAATACCGAGAATGGCAAGCATGACGGCGCTAGGTTCAGGAATCAGGATCCCCGGCAGGTTGGGCTCGGTCCCAAGCGTGGTTCCATACTGAAAACTCACGCCTGAGATCCCAGATAATGTGAAGCTGGCCGGGACGGCGCCCAACGTGAATACGGCACTATCCTTGATGAAGGGCCGTCCCGTAAGCCCGCCCTTATACTTGCTGCCATCATCCGTGGCGGTGGTCAATCCTCCGCCAAGCCCGCCCGGTGTGCTGCCATCTCCGGGCAGCGCGGCGCCTGGGAAAAGATTCGCTGAACCGAACAGGCCGAAGCCGGCGGCACTGATCCCCTCGTTGGCGCCTCCGGGAGCGCCGCTCAACCCAGCCGCATAAGCCCATGAGCCACCAACCACGCCGCCGGGGACCGTCAGAGTGGAACCATTCTTCACTCCGACGCTACCCGCATTCAGGAGCGCCGAGACTTTCGTTAGCGTTGGATCGCCCGTAAGTGAGAAAAATACTGCGGTGAGAATATCCTGTGGATCATTCGGTTTGTACTTGGCCAGGTTCGTCAGCGATACGAGCAGATTGGTGGTCGTGCCCGACAGCGAAAGGCTGAATGTGGCCGACGCCTTGTTCGTCTCACCCGCGTCGTTGCCGGGACTGCTTGCGATATACGTAGTCGCCGATTGCGCCGAGGTCGCCAGGATTGTCAGGGCTGCCATAAGCATGACCGCCCACATCAGCATGGCCACGCACATCCACACGGATTGGCGGCATTTCCGCAAGCCGCGCATGAGCAAGGTATTGCTCCACACTGGCACCGCAATTGACGGCTCCGTCGCGGACCCGACAGACGCGGCCGAGATACCCCATACGACTGGTTGAATACCCATACCTCTCCCTGTTTTCCCAAATTACGGAACCCTAATTCCGTTTTTCTCGCATTCCCCATCCCCTGAAAACGGGAAATGCGTAACTCGGATAGGTAGCACAGGAAACGGGGCAATACAAGGGGCTATCTACCATATAAGGCTTATTTTTACTGGCTTACAAGGTTGTTACTATTGAGGGAGATACAGCGGTAAGCGCTCGGAATCAGGTGTTTCCAGGCAAAAAAACATCGCCCTGACCTGTCAGGTCAGGGCGATTAAGACTGCGGGAACGGAGCGGGGCGCGCTACTTCAACTGCGCCAAGCTCGCCTTAATGGCTTCGAAATTCGGCATCACGCCGGGATCGTCGTTACTCTCCGCGTAACGAACCACACCCTGTTTGTCGATGACGAATGCCGAGCGCTTGGAGACGCCACCCATACCGAGATTCTTCTGCGGCAGGAAACTGTCATAGGCGACGCCGTAAGCGTGAGTGACCCTGTGCTCGTAGTCGGCCAGCAACGGAACGGTGATCTTTTCCTTCTCCGCCCAGGCCGCCTGCGCGAACGGATTGTCGCCGCTGATCCCAAGCACGTCAGCGTTCAGGCTGGTGTAAGCATTCAAGCCCATGCTCACTTCGCACATCTCCTTCGTGCAACCTCCCGTGAACGCCATCGGAAAAAACAACAGCACCGTGTTCTTCTTGCCGCTGTTGCCGCTCAGCTTGATCTTCTTCGGACCCTCCGCCGACTTCGTGGTCAATTCAAAATCCGGTGCCTTGTCGCCAACTTTCAATGCCATTGCGTTCTCCTGTTATTTGTTGATCAAAAAATGGTGGACGATACAGGACTTGAACCTGTGACCTCTTCCATGTCAAGGAAGCGCTCTAGCCAACTGAGCTAATCGTCCCACGCCACCGCACCGATAGTACAAGGGGCACGAAAAGCTGTCAACCCGCCACACTTTTGTTACAGTCCCCACGCAAATAATGGACGTCTATTTCTACGAGGCGTTTGAAGAAGAAGTGGCCGCGCTCCGTCGGCACTTGCCGGCCGGCATTTCCGCCGGTTTCAGTGACAAGACAATCCAGGAGACGGGCGATTGGGAACCGGACGCGCCGCTCATCAGTATTCGGACGCAATCCGTGGTTTCCCCAGCTTGGGCGGTGAAACTGCGTGGCATCGTGTCGCGCACGACGGGCTACGATCATCTCGTCGGGCAGAAAATACCCTGCGGTTACCTGCCGCATTACTGCAGCCGCGCCGTGGCGGAACAGGCGCTGCTGCTGGTAATGGCCCTGCAGCGAAAACTTCTCCAACAAATCGCTCAATTCCCAAACTTCAACCGCGACGGCCTCACGGGACAGGAATGCGCCGACAAACGCCTGCTGGTCGTCGGTGTCGGCAGCATTGGCTCGGAAGTCATAAAGATCGCCCAGGCGCTCGGGATGGAATCGAAGGGCGTCGATCTGGTTAAGAGTCACGCTTCCGTATCGTATGTGTCCATCGATGAGGGTCTGAAATGGGCCGACATCATTGTCTGTGCGATGAACCTGACGGACGCCAACACGGGTTACTTCCGTTATGAGACGCTCAAGTGCGCAAAACGCGGCGTCGTGTTCGTCAACATCGCCCGCGGCGAGCTATCTCCGACCGATGATCTGGTGAAGTTGCTCGACGAGGGACGACTTGGCGCGTTGGCACTGGATGTCTATGAAAACGAAAGCACGCTGGCCGTTGCGCTACGCTCAGGTAAAACCAGTTTCCCGCTGGCCGGCCGCCCTAACGTAATTCTCACCCCCCACAACGCCTTTAACACCTCCGAAGCAGTCGACCGCAAAGCCGAGCAGACCGTCCAGCAGATCGTCCACTTCCAGAAACACGGCGCGTTCTTGTGGGTTCCACCTAGGCCGACGAGCGCATGATAAAGCCTACGAGACTATTTTGGATTTTGGCACTTGGTCAGTTTTGCGTCGTTTTGGCTTTGCTGATTTGGCATTTTTTTGTTGCAGCGTCAGACATTGTAGCTCATCCAACGCATGTTGATGCCGATTTCGTTTACACTTGGTCGTACCAGATAATGGTATTTTGTATTTTTTGGCTGTTGCCGACGCTTATCGGCATGGGAGTGTTGATTGCTTTGGAGTGGTTCATCCTCCGATTTTTTTCGGCTAAACGAAAGGCAGTACCCGCAGCCCGATAAGGGAGTATCGATGGGCGCAACTACGCCATGCGTAGTGTAATCGTCACTTGCAGTCCGTTTGGCAGCCGATTCGCTGCGACGACGGTTCCCTGGCATGCCTCGACGCACGTTTTTACGATGGCGAGGCCCAGTCCGACGCCGCCGGTTTCCCGATCGCGGGAGGCGTCAAGACGGTAGAATGGGTCGAAGATCCTCTGCAACTCTGTTTCGGGAATGCCGGGACCGCAATCGGAGACAGTCAGGGCAACCTGCCCGTCATGTTGTTCAACAGAAATCGTGATCGGTCCGGCCGGGCCAGCGTAGCGAATGGCATTCCGCAGCAGGTTCGAGAGGGCGCGTGTCAGCAGCTCCGGTTCGACTTCTGCGCGGAGGTCAGACGCCATGTTCACCTCGATCCGCGCGCCGTCGCTGCCCTCACGACGAACAGCCAGATCAACAATTGCTCGCAGGGGAACTTGTTGAAGTTTGGCGTGTGCAGCGCCCAGCGTAGCCTTGGAAAAGGACAACAGTTCATTAACAAGAGCAGCGATCTCATCCGCCTGTTCGCTGGCTCGAGAAACATCGGACTGCTGCGAGCCGCTGACGCGTTCCTCAAGGATGCCGAGGGCGAGCCGTAACCGGGCCAGCGGCGAACAAAGCTCGTGCGCAACGTCGCCGAGAAAACGTTTCTGGCCCGTGACAAAACCGTCCAGACGCTGGGCCATGCTGTTAATGGCCTGGCTGAGGGTACCGAGTTCATCGCCGCGGTGCGCCTCCACCCGTACATCGAAATGACCTTCTGCAATCTGCTGGGTGGCCTGGGTCATTTGGGCAATGGAACGCGTGATGCCCCGAACGATCGGCACCCAGAACAGCGCCGAGAAAATCGCCGCGCCAAAAACCGCCACCAGCCACGGTCGCAAATCCAGGAACAATCCCCTGCCGGTCAACGTCTCAGACTCCACGACGACAAAAACTCCCGTCGAGGCGCGAACGATGAACCAATAATGCGGGGGATTACCGGCGCGAATAAGCATGCGTGGCGGATTCGGATTGCGCCCGACTGGCGGAGGGGGACGTCGCTCGGGCGGTGAATCCTGCGGCGGCAAATTACCGGGTTCACCCATGGCCTCGGGTGGCGGACGTCGTTGAGGTCCCGGACGGCGGGCAAGGCGTTCGTGTACTTCGGGAGGCAATCGCTGTGGGTCACCTACTAATGGCCGCCCTTCATCGGAGAATACATGGAAGCGGACTTTGTACGTATTGTCGTATTGATCCAACATACTCTTCCACTGCTCCAGCGGACGGTTGGACATCTCAGCAGCAATCTCGTCACCGATGGTCTGCAAGTGTTCAACCGCCCCAGCCGTCAGCAGAAAATCGCGGTCAAAGACAAATTGCGACCGCACCAACAGGATGAATCCGGCGGCCAACAACGCGAGGTTCAGGAAGAACCACAGCAGGATACGGGGAAGGAGTGGCAGACGCAGTTTCATACTTCATCCGGGTTGATGAACATATAACCGACCGCGCGAACGGTGCGAATGAACCGCGGGCTGGCCGATTCGTCCCCAAGCTTCTTGCGCAACGAACAAATATGCACGTCCACCGAGCGATCATAGACGTCATAATTGCGGTCGGTGATCGATTCGATGAGCTGTTCACGAGACCGGACACGCCCACGTGCGCGCGCGAGGCATTCCAGCAAATCGAATTCGATGGCCGTCAAATCGAGGGGCTTGTCGCCGAGCGCTGCCACGCGTGCATCGGAATTGAGCCGCAGTTCGCCCACCACGATTTCACCCGACGGAGCATCACCACCAGCCGATGGGGTAGGGCGGGAGGCACGGCGCATGACGGCGCGCAGACGCGCCAAAAGTTCGCGCGTCGAAAACGTCTTCGGCAGATAATCATCCGCGCCAACTTCTAGGCCAACGATCCGGTCCGTCTCCTCACCGCGTGCCGTGAGCATCAGCACGGGCACTTGGGACTTCTGGCGGATACGCTTGAGCACCTCAAAGCCATCGAGACCGGGCAGCATCACGTCGAGAATGACCACATCGTGGTTGCCCGCGATCGCCTGCTCGACGCCCGAAGGACCCGTGTGCTCAGCGGCCACCTCGAAGCCGAGCGGCGCGAGGTATTCGCCAATCAACGCGCAGAGTTTGCGGTCATCATCGATGATCAGCACGCGTGTGGGCCGTCCGGTCGTCACGCCGCCAGAATACCGCAGGCTGGCGGATTCTGCCGCAACTTTAACGCTTCCTTAACAATTTTCCCCGTTTTCACACACACGGGCTTAACAGTCACCTTGTCTATTACTATCAGAAAGGAATTACAGTTATGAAGCTACAGAGACTTATTTGGATGACAGCAGTGGTCGTTGGTTTGGGAATCGCGACAACTTTCGCGCAGGACGAGGGTGGGCCGCCCCCGCAAGGTGGACCGGGAGGGGGACGTCATCGTCCACCACCTTCACCGATTGTGGAGGCGCTCGACGCCAACCACGATGGCGTAATCGATGCCAGTGAAATCGCCAACGCGTCCGCAGTCTTAAAGGCGCTCGATAAGAACGGCGACGGCAAACTGACAGCCGACGAAATTAGGCCGCCGCACCCGAACGGCCCGCAGGGCAATCAGCAGGGAGGCCCCGCTGGCGGCCCGCAAGGAGGACCTCATCGCCACCCGCCGTTGCCTATCATGCAGGCGCTCGACGCCAACCACGATGGCGTGATCGATGCCAGCGAGATCGCCAACGCCTCGGCAGCGTTGAAGACGCTCGACAAGAATGGCGATGGCAAACTGACCCGGGACGAATTCCTCCCGCCACGCCCGAATGGCCCGCCAGGTGGCGGGGATCAACAGGATGGTCAACGTCCGCCGCCTCCGCCTGAAGATAATTAAACCAACGACAAAGCGGGTGCGCGCCTTCTCCGGGCGCGTGCCCGCCAAACCAAAGCAGGGGGATCAACATGAAACCATTACTGGCTCTCTTCCTCATAGTCGTATTGGGCGCATCCGTGTTTGCTGATCCGCAATTGACTTCGTGGGCCACCACAAATACCGCGCAATATGCCCGCATCCGCGCCACGACAGGCGCGACCCCGGTCACCACCTGGACAGGACAGGCGTTGCCCGCGTATTCCGACGTACAGACGATCATGTACTCCACCAGCAACGTATACGTCTACGCGAGTGGGCTCGCCAGTTACATCATGGGCCCGTGGTATCTCAACGCGGCCAAGACAATGATCTTTCCCAATAAGCCGACCAACCAAAAAACGATCATGCGCTTCCCGCGTTTCCAGACGCCCGCGACCACCACGCACACACTCACCCCGGGCGGCGCGATGGGGATGTATGTCACCGGGGTAGCCATGTTCAATATGCTGGATGGCTACGCCTACAACACCACGTCCGGCTCCGACCAACAGGGGATGATCGGCAGCGGCATCTGGGAACGCGACGCCGCGTTCGCCGAGCTTCCGACATTCGACCCGGCCAACGCGCACCAGCCAGGCAGCGGCCAGTATCACATGCACATCAACCCAATCGGGCTGCGCTACCAACTCGGTGACAACGCGACCTACACCGTCGCCAGCGATACCTACACCGAGAACACCAACAACCTCCATCATTCGCCGATTATCGCCTGGGCCTTCGACGGCTATCCGATTTATGGCCCGTACGGTTATTCGGATGCCACGAACGCCGCGTCCGGCATTCGTCGCATGGTCTCCGGTTACATCAAACGCGACGGCTCCTATGGCACGTCGAACCTCAATGTTACCGGCCGAACAACCTTGCCCTATTGGGCGCAACTTTCGCAGAACCGCACGAACCTCACGTCCTCGCAATATGGCCCGAGCACGACAAAGACCGCCGACATGACCGGCTCCTTTGCGTTGGGCCGTTACGCGGAAGACTACGATTACCTTGGCGACCTGCCGACGAACCTCACCGCCGGCGCACAGTGGGACCTTGACCGATACAACGGACGATTCTGCGTCACACCCGATTATCCCCAAGGGATGTATGTCTACTTCGTCACCATCAATACAAACGGTACTCCCGCTTACCCGTACCTCCTCGGTCGCCAATTCTACGGCGTCGTCAGCGGTGGGACGGTCAGCAGCATCTCCCAAGCGGGCAGCATCACCGAATCGGTCACAACAAACTTCACGGGTGGCACAAACACGGCGTTAGTTGTTACCGGCATCAATGCCGCCAGTGACGTAACGCTTACCTGGAGCAGCGTACAAGGCGGCACCTACATTGTCGACGCGTCGACCGATCTGGTTAGTTGGGCCGAACTGAGTCCGTCCGTCACCGCCACGGGCATCACGTCGCAGAATACCGAAACGGCCGCCGCACAGACCTACGCGCAACGCTTTTATAAGGTGAAACTCTCTTCGATCGCATCGTTTGATCCGTGAACAAGCCCATTATCATCGCGATCCTGTTTGTCGTGGCTGTCACCGTATGTGACGGCACGACTTTCGAGGTTCGCATCGAACCCCACGGTAGTTTGGCATGGACGACCGATTCGGCTCAGACCGTTACGGTAACGCGTCTGGCGTTTCTGCTTTCAGACTTCCGTCTGCAGCGCCGTGATGGGCGCTGGGTCGATCTACCGGGACAATTTGCGTTCATTGACCCGTTGCAGAACCGGTTGAGTTTCCATCTAGCGAACGTACCACCGGATTCCTATCAGCGCGTGGGTTTCACGGTTGGGCTCAACGAAAAGACAAACTACGGTGACCCGTCCCAATGGCCGGCCGATCATCCGCTCAATCCATTGATTAACGTCCTCCACTGGAGTTGGCAGGGTGGGTACGTCTTCTTTGCGCTGGAAGGTCACTACGACAAGGACGCCGGCTTCTCCCTTCACCTGGCAAAATCGCCGAATCAAACGTCGATCAATCTGGCTGCGTCTCTTGACCTGCAACAAGACGGTCAAATCGATATCGCGCTGGATGTGCATGGGTTGTTGAGATCAATTCATTTCGCGGCGGACGAGTCCGCCACCCACTCGCGGGAAGGTGATCCGCTCGCGGCGATGTTCCAGACCAATATTGCACGCTCCTTCTTCGTTCGTGCCGTTTCCGCACCGGAGGCGATGCCGATTTCCGTCACCGTCAGGGCACTCATGGCCACAAACACCACTCCTTATCACTTCCGCGTACCCGCCGGATTTCCGATCCCATCGTTGCCCCGTGACAATCCGTTGACCGTGGAAGGCGTCACTCTCGGTGCACGGCTCTTTCACGAGAAACTGCTCGCGCGCGACAACACGCTCTCGTGCGCCTCGTGCCACAAGGAGACGCAGGCATTCAGCGACAGCCCGCGTCGTTTCAGTAAGGGCGTAGACGAGCAGGAAGGCGTGCGCAACGCGATGCCGCTCTTCAACCTTGCATGGAAACGCGAGTTCTTCTGGGACGGTCGCGCATCGTCGCTTCGTCAACAGGTGCTCATGCCAATTCAAGATGCCAAAGAGATGCATCAACCGCTGGAAAAGATGGTGGAAAAACTCGCTGCCGCTCCCGGCTACACGGACCAGTTCGAGAAAGCCTTCGGTTCTCGTGAGGTCAGCGCGGATCGCGTAGCGCGCGCCCTCGAACAATTCGTCCTCACTTTGGAGTCCTCCGACTCCAAATTCGACCGCGCGCTGAAGGGAAGGGTGGAACTCAGCGAAAAAGAGAAGCGCGGCTTTGAACTGTTCATGACGGAGTACGACCCGCGTCGCGGCCTGACGGGAGCCGATTGCTTTCACTGTCACGGCGGACCGTTGTTCTCCGATTTCCGTTTCACCAACAACGGCCTTGATGCTGATTCCGCCGATACCGGTCGCGAACGCGTCACCGGAAATCGACTGGACAAGGGAAAGTTCGCCATCCCGTCCCTCCGCAATGTCGCGCTGACCGGTCCCTACATGCACGACGGACGTTTCCAGACGCTGGAAGAAGTGGTTGAGCACTACTGCACGGGCACGAAACGCAGTGCCACGCTCGACCCCAATCTCGCCAAACATCCCGACGGCGGCGTGCCGCTCGGCGCTGACGACAAAAAAGCCCTGGTTGCTTTCCTCAAGGCGCTCACCGAAGAATCGACGCAGCATTGACCGTGCTGGCGAGGTAGGGTGTTCCCACCAATGGAAATGGACGAGGATCCCGAAGAGCGCCGGAAGCTCGAAGCGCATAGGTGAACTGAAGAAACTGCTTCTCGATTACGCGAAGAGAATCACTGAGCGCAAAGCCGACAATTGATGGTTAGCACCACCACAGCACCGTCGAACCGGCAACGCTGACGTACTAGTGCTGGCGAATTTCCTCGGCGATGTCCTTGTGCAAGGTGGCTTGGTCGGGTGTTTGTCCAGCGTTGTTCTTCAGGTGAGTATCCGCCCCCTTGGCGAGCAAGACGTTAATTACTTCCTTGCGACCGTGGACGGCGGAAAGGTGCAGCGGCGTGTTACCGTCTCCGTCCCTGGCGTTGATATTTGCTCCTTTTGAGAGAAGGAGTGTGACTATCTCTGGATGGCCGTCATTAGCCGCGGAACAGATCAAGCGGTCAAAGACTTCTTTGCTGGGGTGGCGCTTCTCGATAAGGACAGCCAAGGCGTCTCGGCGATTCCAGTTCTGTGCAACATCAAATACAGTACTGTCGCCTGAAAGATGAGCGCCTCGATCAAGAAGAAGTCTTACAACCTCTGCGTTTCCTCCCATGGCTGCCTCATCCAGAGGAGTGCCGTTAGGGTCCCAGCCCGGTAGCTTTGGCGGTTCGAGTTTGTTCACAAGTTTGGGATTCGCATTGAGCAATTCAGTCACACGCTCTGCTTTCCCTATTCGAGCCGCTGTATAGATGTCCAGATCTGCACCCGCTGCAGCGAGAACATCTACGACATCCCACGCGATCCAAGCGTTGGCAGTTTGTATGGGCGTCCGTCTTTGCTTGTCCTTCACGTTTAGATCAGCGCCGTGCGTTATTAAAGCTCTTACAGCAGCCACATTATGCCAGCCGTTTTCACCTGCAAAATGCAGCGGAGTACTTCCATCTGTATCTTGAGCGTTTGGATCTGCACCTTTGGCCATCAAAAGCTCGACGAATTCTGCACCGCGAAGCTGATTGAGGACGGCATAATGCAGCGGGGTTCGACCATATTCGTCCGAGGCGTTCACATCGGCGCCATCTTTGAGAAGTTGCTCCACTTTGGCGGCTTGCCCGCTCGGTGACCCCACTTCATTCAATAATCCCTTATCCTTATCAGTCAATGGTATACGTTTTCTGGGTTTTGCCTTCGCTAAGGAGGGTGAATTTTTAGGTCTGGCTGACTGTTCATTGCGAGGTGCAGTGCTTTGTGGCGGGGTTAATTCCGTTGTATCCTTTGCTTTCCAATTGCCCGACTTCGATTGTAACTCGACGACCTGTACGCCCGCTTTCGGCTGAAATACGAACTGTTGATCCGTGATATCCGCATTGAACTTCACGTTCTGAAACTCAAATCCTCCTGCTCTTACCAACGGTTCTCCTGAGCTGTTCTTTTCGACAAATCCCATCCTTTGTTCGATCTCGTACACGAATCCGTCTCTCTCACCGATAACCGCACGCGCTTCGCCATTAACAAATTGAAACTTCTCCAACAGGTCTTTCTTCAGAGCCGATTTCTTTAACGTGCCCTTCAAGGTATACATGGGTTGCCCCAGGATTTCCTCCGGGGGACCGACCGAGAAATCAAATGATTCACGAAGTTCATTTAAAGCGTCGGCAGAATTGACCGCCTGAAGGAGATTAACAGCCACACCTCCTTCCGCACGTTCTTCACGAGAAACTTTGCTCAGATCGGCCTTAAGAACAGCCGAGGTTCCCCGCGCCGTGTTCTCCTGCCAAAGCACGCGGTCCTTTCCGACCACGATCAATACGCCGGTCGATTCTCCAAACGCTTCCGTCTTCGCCTGGATGCGCACCAAGTCCGGTGATTTACACAGAACGGTGCCATCAGACGGTACGGTCATTCCAAATTCATTCGCAAGGTAATGAATGTCAGCCGACCAAGTCTTGTACTCGCGTGTCTTATTACGGGAAAATGCGATGATGTCTTCAGCCGTTTTGGGAGATTCAGCGTGGGCACTCCATACGAGGCACGAACTAAGCGCTCCTAAAATGAGCGTTCGTTTCATGCTGGGGATACTATCCGTCGGTATTGACTGACGCGATACAAAAAATGAATCCCGTGCCCTCCATGACCTGCAAAAGCAGGGACACGACCCAACGCAGCACTGACTTTCGCTCATTAATCGTCTAATCATTCCCCGTGCTGACGACGAACACGCGCACGCTCTAAGCGACGCAGGCCATCTACCTGCGATCGCAGGATTGTCAACAGGCAACCCCCTATGGAACGGAAATACTCGATCAACGCGCGCAGATGACCGACCTCGGACGGTTGCGGCACTCTGCGGCTTGCTGGAATTGCCTTGCCTTGACAAGCCCAGTTTCGTTAGGATGTGAGGGAAGAAGCGCAGCGTAACTCGGGCAACCAGAGGGTCTGGATATGAGCATGAGTCGTGGGCGGTATGGGGTGGTCATTCTTCTTTCCGCGATGTGGGCGGCCACTGGCGCTTCCGCGCAGACCACCAATAACTGGGCGTCGGGTGTATCGGGCAAATGGGAGTTGGCGACGAATTGGACTGTCAACGTCGCGCCCAACATGAACTCGCTCGTGTTTATCACCAGCGCGACCACAAAGACTGTCACCATCGATGCCACTACCGCCCTTTCCAACAGCACGATGACGGTCAGCAATCTGACGCTGTCCGCACCGTCAGGTTCAGTGAACAAGCTTTTACTGAGCGATCCCGGCACGAACAATCCATTCATCGCCCTCCAGGCGTGCACGATTAGCTCGGGCGGATTGCTCGTGGTTTCCAACGCCGAAATGCGCGTGCAGTCCGTGAACGTCGCTGGACCGCTGAAGGATGATGGCGAAGTCGTGCTGATTTCTCCCAGCGCACGCCTGTTCGTCACCAACTCCACCGGGATGTTCATTGGCAGTTCGGGCCAGGGTATTTTGACGATCTCCAATGGTCTTGTGACGACTTCAGGCACTGGGATCGGTCTGAACGTCGGCTCCGCCGGGACGTTAACTATTGTCAGCGGAACAAACCTTGTTTCGTTTGCTTCGGTCCTGCACGTTGGTAATAGCGGCGCATCCGGTACGGTGTGGGTGACGGGTGGACGATTGGACGTGCCAGGTACGGCAACAACCTCGGTCCTCGGTTATTTCGGCGATGGCCGGATGACGGTTTCCAACGGCACGGTGAATATTCCGTATTTTGAGGTGACTCAAGAGGCTGCAGGCACATTGACATTGGCCGGTGGGACGATGACATCTTCGACGCGGTTCGATGTCGGTTTCTCGGCTGCGATTCCGAAGACCGGCACCGTCTGGATCACGGGCGGGACGTTGATCACGAGTAACGCTCCAACCACACTTGGCGCGGGCACTGCGGGCGGTAACGGTCGCCTCGTTCTCTCCAACGGAACCTGGTTGGCCGGCACCGTGAATATGGGACGCAATGCAGCTTGTCGGGGGACACTGACGGTCAACGGTGGCACGAATACCTTCTTCTCCACACTAACCATTGGTGATGAAACAAACTCAACGGGAGCCGTGTGGCTGACGGAACCCGGGCGCCTGGTGATCACGAATGCCGTGACGATTATCGCCGCGCGCGGTACAGGCCAGATGACGATCTCCAATGGAACTTTTCTAGGCAACGCGCTCAACCTCGCCACAAACGTTACGGCGACCGGCACGCTGACCGTTGCGGGCGGCACCAATGCCTTGATCGGACCGTTGAACGTCGGGGGACCGGGGGTCGGCGTGGTTTGGGTCACCGGCGGTCAACTCGTCATCACCAATTCGCCGGCCACGGTCGGCATCGGCAGCGGTTTGATCGTGGACGGCCGCGTTACGCTCACCAACGGCAGTTCCCTCGTCGTCAGCAACGTGCAAACGGTGATCGGCAATGCCGGCAGCGGCAGCCTGACGGTTTTCGGCGGCTCGACGCTTTTCAATAGTTTGTTTGTGGGGCATCTGAACAATTCGTTCGGCACGATCACGTTTGCCGGCGGCACCAACCGCACCTTGGGAACCACCTTCATCGGTTTCAACGGTGGGCAAGGCACCGTCTGGGTGACGGGCGGACTTTTGAATGCTACCACCAATTTCGCTGTCGAGGTCGGTGTGAGCGGCTCAGGCCAATTGATCCTCAGCAACGGAACGATGCGCGGTGGTCAAATCGCTGTCGGCGTCAATGTGGGCGGTAACGGCACATTCACGATGACCGGCGGAACGCTGGACGGCCCTGCCGCACTGTCGGTGGCCAATAATTCGTTTGCGACCGGCACCGTGTGGGTCACCGGCGGCACGCTTGTGCTGACCAACAACATCATCGATAACGAGATCAGCGAAGGCGGCATCGGCGCGATGACGGTTTCCAACGGATCGATTTTTGCGCGCAACCTTTTTATCGGCTCAAGCGCCCTGAGCGCGGTGGGCCTCGGCACGCTGACGATGGCCGGTGGGAGCAACTCGGTTTACAACAGCATGATTCTCGGCAAATCCGCTTGTACGGCGACCGGCGTCGTCACCGTGGCCGGCGGCGCATTATTCGTGACCAACGCCACCCACACCGCCGTGCTCGATGTGCGCAGCGGCATCCTCCAGTTGGAATCCGGCACGCTAACGGTCGACAATCTGGTCATCACCAACGTCTGCGGCCGCTTGGTCAAGACCGGCGGCACGCTGTCGGCGACCACAACCAACCTCGACCCGAACCTGAGCGCCGTCGGCGACGGAATTCCGAACGGCTGGAAACAGCAATATGGACTTGATCCCTTCGATCCCGATGTGGCCAACAAGGACCCGGACGGCGACGGCATGAACAACCTTCAAGAGTACCTGGCCGGCACCGACCCGACCAACAGCGCGTCAGCTTTGCTCATCACTTCCATTGTGACCACCGGCAACAATATCCGCGTCACGTGGACCACTGGCCCCGGCAAAACCAACGCGCTCGAACGCACTGCCGGTAACGCCGGCAATTTCGCGACGAACAGCTTCGCCGCCATCACCAACATCATCACCACTGGCGCCGCCACCAACTATCTCGACGCCGGCGCCGCGACGAACGGGCCGGCATTGTATTACCGCGTCCGCCTCGTACCGTAGCGTCATGCACCGGCATTGACTTTGTTGCCTTTGCGCCGTATTAAACTTCCGCTTCTTATGGAACGGAAAACACTCGATCAACGCGCGCAGATGACCGACCTCGAGCGGTTGCGGCACTCCGCTGCCCACGTGATGGCGACTGCCATTGCTAAACTGTGGCCGGATGCGCAGTTCGCTGCCGGTCCGCCGGTTGACGACGGGTTCTACTACGATGTCGAGTTGCAGCACCGCATCTCGCCTGAGGATTTCCCGGCCATCGAAGCCGAGATGAAGAAGATCTCGAAGGAAAACCAGGTCTTCGAGAAAGTCATCGTCACTCGCGAACAAGCCCTGGGCGACGCGCAAAGTGGACGCCTCGCCGCCCTCGCCCCGCGCGGGACTCCCAGCAAGTTCAAGTTGGACATCGTCCAGAACATTCCCGAGAACGAACCGATTTCCTATTTCAAGAACGGCGATTTCATCGACCTCTGCGCCGGGCCGCACGTGATGCGCACCGGCAACGTCAGCGCGTTCAAGCTTACCCACGTCGCCAGCGCCTACTACAAAGGCGACGAAAAGAACCCGCAGTTGCAGCGCATCTACGGCACCGCGTTCAAGAACAAGACCGAGATGGAAGCCTACTTCACCATGGTGGAGGAGGCCAAGAAGCGTGACCATCGCAAGATCGGCCAGGAAATGGGTCTCTTTGCCATCGACACCGAATTCGTCGGCCCCGGCCTCCCGCTCTGGCTCCCCAAAGGCACCGTCATCGTCGAGGAGCTGGAAAAACTCGCGAAAGAAACCGAGTTCGCCGCCGGCTACGTCCGCGTCAAGACCCCGCATATCGCCAAAGAGAAGATGTATGTCACATCGGGTCATCTGCCGTACTACCAAGAATCAATGTTTCCTCCAATGGTGCTTGATGAGTTTCAAGAGAAACGCATTGAACTTAATAATCGAAAGCGACCATTTCAGAAGGAATTGATCGAATGGACTAAGATTGAAGCTGCCCGGCGGGGTGTCGATTATTCTGCAATAGGAGCACAGATTGAAAAGGGCGGCCCGGGACTCAGAGAAGAAATGGTGAACTTGGCTAGGGCGGACGGAACGTTGCCGCCGAATATCGCGCAAGCATTTGATGAATGTCAAAGAGTGCATTCAGAATTTGAGCGACTACCGAAGATAGAAAATTATTTCCTCAAAGCCATGAACTGCCCGCATCATCATCGCATTTTTGCGGCGGAGCGGCATAGCTATCGGGATTTGCCGTTGCGGCTGGCGGAGTACGGGACTTGTTATCGCTACGAGCAGTCCGGCGAACTCTTCGGCCTCATGCGCGTACGCTCGCTCAACATGAATGACGCGCACATCTATTGCACCCCGGAGCAGTTCGCCGCGGAGTTCAATGCGGTCAACGAGATGTACCTGAAGTATTTCAAGATTTTCGGTTTCGACAAGTACGAGATGCGTTTCAGCACCCACAGCAAGGAAGGCCTTGGCAAGAAGTACGTCGACGAGCCAGAGTTGTGGATTAAGACTGAGGACATGGTGCGCGAAGTCCTTAAGACCAGTGGCATCAATTTCGTCGAGGTCGCGAACGAAGCTGCGTTCTACGGCCCGAAGATCGACGTGCAGGTCTGGAGCGCCATCGGCCGCGAATTCACCATTGCGACCAATCAGGTGGACTTCGCCGTACCGAAACGCTTCGGCCTCGTGTACAAGGACCGCGACAACACTGAAAAGACCCCGCTCTGCATTCATCGCGCGCCGCTCGGCACGCACGAGCGCTTCATCGGCTTCCTCATCGAACATTACGCCGGCAACTTCCCGCTCTGGCTCGCGCCCGAACAGGTTCGCGTCCTCACCATCGGCGAAGACGCCCCATTGGTGGAATACGCCAAGGGCATCGTCAACGAACTCCGCGTTAACATGGTTCGTGTCGAGGGCGATTACAGCAACGACAATATCAAAGGCAAGATTGCCGATGCGGAAGAGGCGAAGGTTCACACCATGCTCGTTATTGGCGGTCGCGACATGGAAGCCGGTGCCGTCAGCGTGCGCCTCCACGGCAAAGGCAACCTTGGCGCCAAGCCCAAGGCGGAAGTTATCGCGGATATTTTGCAATCAATCAAAGAGCGACGCGGGTAGCTGGTTCCTGACAAACGGAGGTACGGCAACATGAATCGAAGGACAATGATGTGGTTCGCGTCGCTGCTGTTTCTGGCCGTAATCGCCGCACCCGCGCAAGCGGCCGACTCGATCCTCAAGGTTGGCGATCCGGCGCCGAAACTCCAAACCGGCAAATGGGTGCAGGGCGATCCCGTGAAGCAGCTCGCGACAGGGACGACCTATATTGTCGAATTCTGGGCCACCTGGTGCGGCCCGTGCCGTTCCTCGATCCCGCACCTGAACGAGATTTACAACAAGTACAAGGACAAGGGCCTGGTTGTCATCGGCCAAGATAGCTGGGAACGCGACGAGAGCCTCGTGGCGCCGTTTATCAAGAGTATGGGCAATAAAATGACCTACCGCATTGCCCTCGACGACAAGACGGGGAGCGACAAGGGCAAGATGGCCGAGACATGGATGGACGCTGCCGGGCAAAGCGGCATCCCGGCGGCATTCCTGGTCAATCCAAACGGCCTCATTGCCTGGATCGGACATCCCATGACGCTGCCGGAGAAAACAATCGAAGACGTCCTCGCGGGCAAATTCGATATATCGAAGGCCGCGAAGGAATACGCGGAGACGAAGAGAACCGAGTCGCAGTTGCGCCCCTTACGGATGGCAATCAGCCAGGCGATATACACAAAGGACTGGGACACGGCGCAGGCCAAGCTGGACGAAGAGAAGAAGTTATTGTCTGAAGACCAGCGAGCCAAAGAGGACTTCACGCAATACAGCATCCTGGTCGGCAAGAAAGACCATGCTGGCGCGGCCAAGCTGGCTGCCACCATGAAAACGACCCACAAGGATGACCCGAAATTGCAGGACGAATTGGATATGACGCGGCTCAACATCCTGTTTCTCATTAAGGACTACCCCGGGGCGTACACACTGGCCGCGCAAATGAGCGAGACGCACCAGGACGATGCCGACCTGCAAAATAATCTGGCCTGGCGCCTCGCAACCGATAAGGGCATTGAGCAACGCGACCTGGCCCTGGCGGAGATCATCGCTACGCGCGCCAACGAAGCGTCCAAGGGCGAGAGCGTCCCCGTCCTCAACACGCTGGGCCGGGTATTGTTCATGGAAGGCAAGAAAGAGAAGGCCATCGAATTCCAACAAAAAGCCGTGGACCTCGCGGATGGTCCCGAGAAGGCCTATCTGCAGGAGCAGCTCGAGAGCTACAAGCAAGGCGAACTGCCCGGGGCGGATTGAGCCGGTCTGGCTCATCCCACAGCATTCTCCCATGAGGTGTGCAGGTCGGTAGTCGCTGCTCGGATCGCGAAACCCCCCACAATTCCAAGGACATTATGAATGCGAAGACGATTTTCTGTTCGATGGCATTGGTCGCCCTCAGTACGGGGCTTTCGGCCCAGACGCCGACGAACGCGGCAGCTACACTCGCTGATCAGCCAAAGCTGAAGTCCGCCATTTATGATTGGGAGAAGATGCAGCCCACGCCGGTATCGAACGGCGTGCGGCGCGTGGTGTTCGACGGGCCGACCGCGACCCTCGATAAGATCAATTGCCACATCACCACGCTGAATCCCGGCGAACAGAGCGGCGAACCTCGTCTGCACGTGCAGGAAGAGGTCATCATCGTCAAGGAAGGCACAATCGAAGCGACGTATGACGGCTACTCCGAAACCATCGGGCCGGGTTCGGTCATCTTTTTCGCCTCGCACGCCACCACGCGCCTACGCAACCGCGGCAACCTCCCGGCCACCTACACGGTCATCTATTACTACACGCCGTTGACACCGAAGAAGTGACCGAGCTTGACGTCGCTTGTTGCCTGTGGGTGCCGGACAAACAAAGGACATGCAGGTAACAAAGTGGTAACATGGCTTCGGCAAGCTGGGAGGCATGAAAACTATAACTGTTTTATGTACCTTGTTCGCGATCTCCGTTTTGAACGTCTCCGCCGCGATCTACGCACAGTCGTCGCCGGCCGCACCGGAGTCTCCTTCCGAGTTGCTTGAGAAGGGGATCTATAACCAGGACACCAAGGGTGACCTTGATTCAGCGATTGCGATCTATCAACAACTGATCGCGGAATCCAACAACAACCATCAAATCGCGGCACACGCGCAGTTCCGCCTTGGCCAATGCTATCTGAAGAAAAATCAACCCGCGGAGGCGACGGCGGCGTTTGAGAAATTGATTCACGATTTTCCGAACGAGAAGACACTCATCGCCCAGGCCCGTGAGTATCTCCCTGGCAACCTCACCCTCGGGCCAATTCCCTGGGTCGATGGTGAGCGGATGCAGCTGAATATCTCGCTGGCGTCTGGCGCTGATATTGGAACGGGCGAGTATCGCGCTGATCTTGTCCAACCGGCCAATGGAGGCAAGATTTGGCGAGTTGGTTGTCGCATGATGGCCGGGCCGCAATCCGTCAGCAGTGTCGATGTGGATGCCGAGACCTTTCGCCCCCTCACCAGCCATTGGAAGCATTCGCTCTTGGGCGAGGTGACCGCGACCTACAAACCCGGCGAGGTTGATATTCAACGTGTCGGCAAGTCCCGAGCTGATGTGGTTGCCGTTGACAGTTCTGTTTATGACAACGAAGAAGCTGTACACATGATGCGTCGGCTTCCGTTGCAAGTTGGTTATAAGACAACACTCCCGGTGCTCCCGACTCTGGGAGCCGCAACTACACTTTCCATTGGCCTCGAAGTGCAGGGAAAGGAGACCGTCGAAGTACCAGCGGGGAAATTCGATTGTTTCATCGTGCACCTCAGCTTGGTGAACCAAACCTTCTGGTTTTCGGCTGACGCGCATCGCTATCTGGTGAAATTCGAGGCGGGCCCCGTTACGGCGCAGCTTACCTCAATCACTCAGCGCAAAGCCGGCGAGCCGGTGAAGTTTCATGACAATGAAACCGGAGTGTCGTTCACGGCTCCAGCGGACTGGGTTGTATGGCGCGCCCAGCACGGCCAGCCAGAAGGACAAGTGCTGATTCGCGCGCTAGACCCGAATGCGGACACGACCGATGGCGGGATTCGTTTGTTTGCGACCGACACGTTGTCGAATAAAGCGAGGCAGTCGGCGCGGACTTGGATGGAGGAGTATTTGCAAACTCTCAAAAACGTCCGGGTTCGTCCCGATAGTTGGAAGGACTTGACGATCGATGGGCGGCCTGCCGTGAGTAGCGTGGCGGATTACACTGAGGGCGGCAAATCGCATGTGTACTACATGGTGTGTGTTTTAGGCTCGAAGAATTCCGAATGGTTTGTGATTGCGAGCGCTCCAGACAAGTTTGATGCGCTCAAATCACAGTTTGACACGATCGTCGCCAGCTACCGAACGAAGTGAATAGACAACGATTCCATCTGTTCCACCGCCGCATGGGCCGGGACGTTCGTGCCTGGCCCATGCTGGCATCGTTGGCGCTCGTTATGGTCGTCGCCGTTGGATGCGTATTGTGGTTTATGCGCGAGGCAATGCGGAACGAGCGGATGGCCGTGCGCGAGAAACTGGTCGAAGCGTATCGGAGCCAATTGACGCTCGTGCAGGCACAGACCGAGGCGCGCTGGAACGAACGGCTGGGGCAGCTGGGCTACGGCCGGCCTGCGCCAAACCAGTTTGACCGTTGCGTGCGCAGTGATCTGGCAGACAGCGTGATTTGCCTCGATGAACGGGGGCGCCCAGCCTATCCGCGGCTGACATCGGCGGACGATGAGGCGCTGCGGAATGTGGAGGCGAACGCGGAACTGCTCAAGCTCGAATCACCGACTCCTCATATGTCCCCGCCATACATCCAACTCATGGGGGGACTACGCGCCCGGGTGAGCAACTATTCGGGAGACGGGATGCCGTCGGCGCAACGTCGGTTCATCATGCACGAACTGCAAAGGCTCGATCCGAATTGGGAATTTCCGACCCTGGCTGCTGAGGAACTGGCCGCACGCTATCTGGATGCGGGACTGGCGGATAGCACTGGCGAACCAGTATTGCGTGCAACCAAGCTACCTGGCGTTTGGTCGGTCTCCTCGCGGCTGGAGCCGCGGGTGCTGGCATTGTTTACGACGGGAGGTCTGCGCCGGCGGTTGGGCGGCACCGTACGCGATTCAAGCTCTTCGTTACCGAGGGGCGTGCGTATCGTGGTCAGCGCTCCTGGGGAAGATACGATGAGCGACTCAACGATCGCAACCATGCCAATTGGCCAGGGTCTGCCCGGCTGGCGGCTCACGCTATCGCTTGATAATGACGCGCTGTTCGACACCGAGGCGGAGCGCCGCGTTGCGCGCTATCTCGTCATCGGCAGTTGCGTGATTGCCGCGATGCTCGTGCTGGCAATTTTCATGGCGCGGGGCTTCGGACGACAGGTGCAGTTGGCCCGGTTGAAGAACGATCTGGTTGCCACGGTTTCCCACGAACTTAAAACTCCGCTCACCGCGATGCGCGCCCTTGTGGACACCTTGCTCGACGCCCAGCGCTTCGATGAAAAGATGACACGAGAATACCTGAAGTTGCTCGCTACGGAGAACGCGCGACTCAGCCGTTTGATCGACAACTTTCTAACTTTCTCGCGCCTGGAGCGGAACAAATTCACCTTTGAGTTCACCCGCGTCCGTCCGCAGCAGATCGTGGAAGGCGCAGTGACTGCTCTGGGAGAACGGGCCCAGGCGCCAGGCTGCATGTTGGAATCACATACCGCCGTGGATCTGCCCTCGATTCGCGGAGATGTTGATGCGCTGGTAACGGCGTTGCTTAACTTACTGGACAATGCCTGGAAGTATTCCGGCGACGAAAAACACATCGTCCTGCGAACCGAGGCGCGCAATGGCAGCGTCTGCTTCGCCGTCGAGGACAATGGCATCGGTTTGACGCCGCGCGAAAGCAAGCGGGTGTTTCACCGCTTTTATCAAACGGACCAGGGACTTTCGCGATCTGTCGGTGGCTGCGGGCTCGGCCTTAGCATCGTCCAATCGATCGTTGAGGCACACCACGGCTCCGTGCGCGTCGAAAGCGAACCCGGGCGCGGGAGCACGTTCACCATCGAAATCCCCGCCATAGCGGACGGGGCGTCATGATTCCGGCGAAGATCCTGATCATCGAAGATGACCCAACGATCCTGCGGGTGGTAAAGGACAACTTTATCACACGAGGTTATGACGTGCGGATTGCGCGCAACGGCGAAGAAGGACTGGACGCCGCGTTGAATGGCCGGACCGATTTGATCGTCCTTGACATCATGCTACCGAAGATCAATGGGTTTGAAATCTGCCGGGCTGTTCGCGCCGAGAAACTCGATATGCCGATCCTCATGCTGACGGCCAAGGGGCAGGAAGAGGACATTGTGCGCGGCCTGGATCTCGGAGCGGACGATTACATTACCAAGCCGTTCAGCATCCGTGAACTGGTGGCACGCGCACAGGCATTTCTTCGGCGGCAGCAGGCAGGCGCGACGGTCAGCTACAAGTTCGGTCGGTGCCATCTCGACACCTCCTCCCACCGATTGCTCAAAGACGGGGTTGAAGTACCTCTGACCAACAAGGAGTATTGCCTCCTCGAACACTTCCTCCAGCACCCCGGGCGCGCGTTCACCCGGGACAGCATCATGAACGCGGTCTGGGGTAATACCGTCATGGTTACCTCGCGCAGCGTGGATCGTTGCGTCACCACGCTGCGGGCCAAGATCGAACCCGACTCGCGCCTTCCGACGTTCATCCACACCATCCGCGAAATCGGCTATCGCTTTGAAAACGAGTCCAAAGCGAAGGGGTAAGGGCCTCAATCACGTGCTTGAAAAAGACAGTTGCATTGATGGGAGAAAAGCCTTAGAAGAATGGGCCATTCGCGCCGCGTGTACGGTTCGGGCCAAAGCCGACGATAGCGTAGGGGCGTTTGTATAAACAATTGTGAGCCAAGTCATTCAACCAAGCTAACCCGCTGAGGGCCAACAGGAGGTCGGAGCAATTCAACAATTTGTTCGTGTTAATCAGAAGATTCGCGCGCGAGAAGTGCGGGTAATCGACTCAGACGGAAAGCAACTCGGGGTTCTGCCCACCAGCCAGGCGCTGGCGGCAGCCATGCAGCGGGGATATGATTTGGTGGAGGTCGCGCCGAACGCGACGCCGCCAGTCTGTCGCATCGTCGATTTCGGTAAGTATAAGTACGAGCAGGAGAAGCGGGATCGCGAAGCGCGCAAACACCATCACGCGACCAAGCTGAAGGAAATCAAGATTCGGTTGAACATCGATCCGCACGATTACGAGACGAAGCTCAATCACATGCGGGATTTTCTCGGTGACGGGATGAAGGTGAAAGTGACGATGATGTTGCGGGGTCGCGAAAACGCCCATCCCGAATATGGCAATAAATTGATGCAGAAAATTATCGAAGACCTGCAAAACTGCAGTCGTCCCGAAGTGATGCCAAAGCTGATGGGGCGCAGTATCACGATGATGGTCTCGCCAGTTCGCGGCGTGAAAAAGACGGATGGGCCAAAGCCCAAAGAAGAGGACGAAGCGTAGAAATTTTGGAAGGAAACGGCATATGCCACGTTGGAAATCAGCCAAGACAAAGAAAGCCGCCGCCAAGCGATTCAAGATCACGGCGACCGGCAAAGTGATGCGCTACGGTGCAGGCAAGAGGCATTTGAACGCGCACAAGTCTTCAAAGCACAAGCGCCGCCTTGGCCAGACCAAAGCGGTTAGCGAAACCCACAAGCACCATATCACCGATGTGATGCCGTTCAGCCATCGCGGTTAATGATACCGTCCTGAAATCGATAATTTGAAAATCCCAGGAGTTCACCATGCCAAGAGCCACTAATGCCCCAGCCAGCCAGCGCCGCCGCAAGCGGATGATCAAGGCCGCCGCCGGTTATCGCGGCTGGCGCAGCAAGAAGTTCCGTTATGCGAAGAACGCCGTCTGGCACGGCCTGACTTATAGTTTCGCCCACCGCAAGGACAAGAAAGCGGATTACCGCTCGGTCTGGACCGTGCGCATCAACGCCGCCTGTCGCGCACAGGGCATCAACTATAGCCGGTTCATCGCCGCGCTCAAGAAGGCCAACATTGCGCTCGACCGCAAGATCCTGGCCGAGCTCGCGACAAACGATCCCAAGGCGTTTGACGCCGTGCTCGCGGCGACGAAATAGATACGCGCGTTTGGCAGAGTAGGGACGCGATTACAGTTTGACCAGTTCGCGCTTTCGCAAGGTGAATCGGCAAATCCTGTCGTAACCGCACGAACGTGCCAGGCCAATGGCCTTGCCGTAATCCGCACCCACGTCTTGCGGGATGTGCGCGTCGCTACCCATTGTGATCGGGACGTTCAGACGGCGGGCGATTCTCAGGAACGGTTCGCTTGGATAAATTTCCCGGCACGGTTTGCGCAGGCCGGCGGTGCTGACTTCAATCGCCATATCCGATTCCGCGGCGGCGCGCAACGCTTCCTCATAGACTGCCGTGAAGTCGCTCTTGGGGCGGAAGTTGAACTTCTTCGGTAGATCGGGGTGGGAGAGAGAATCGAACAACCGGCTTCGCGCCGCCTTTTTCCAGAGTTCGAAATACTCCCGCCAGCGCGCTTCCACGTCTTCTGTTTCCCAGTCCTTGGCGCTACGGTCGACGGGAAACTCACCGAGGTAATGGACACTCCCGAGGAAGAAATCCCACGGGTACATCGCCGCCAACTCCCGCACCCAGTCCTCACAACCCGGTAAGAAGTCCACCTCGAGCCCAAGCTTGATGGGTAACTGCGGGAATTTCGCCTGGGCCTCGCGCACCCACTTCACGTAGATTTCCAGGTCCGACTTCTTCATGGTCCAATCCGTCTCGCGGTCGGCCAGCGGCGCGTGATCTGAGCAGCCGATTTCGTCGAGGCCGCGCTCGACGGCGACACGGGCATAGTCGGCGGGTCGTCCCGTCCCATCGGTCAATTCCGTGTGCATGTGGTAATCGATGAGCACAGGAGTGAAGTCTAATGTTTTTGTCCGCCAGTGCAAGAGTCTAAGTGGCGACACCGGGGGACGCACGCCAAAGGATGATCCTGCTCGTGGCTTGCCCTCCGGGCAGGTTTTCACTACATTCAAACGCCATGAGGAAAGTGCTGCTTCCATTTGCGCTGTTTTTTGCCGCCATCCTGTTGTTGGTTGGGGCCGCTTACTGGTATGATCAGAAATACGGCTCGGAAGGGCCGTTCCGGAACCAGCATGGCCACTGAGGAGAATATGGCGAAGATCAGCAAACTGCTGCACACCCGTTATCGCGTGAACGATCTGGAGAAAACGGTCGCGTTCTATCGGGACGTGCTCGGTCTTCAAGAGACCGGCCGACACAAGTCACCGCGCGGCTCGGAATTGGTTTTCATGAAGGCGCCCGGGAGTGAAGAGGAAATCGAGCTGTGTTGCTACCCGGCGAGCGGACCGGTCCATGTGCCCACGGATCTCACGCACCTCGCGTTTGAAGTCGATGACCTGACAGCCTTTGCGAAGCAGCTCGAGGCGAAAGGCGTAAAGTTGTCCGATGGGCCGGTGGGATCACCGCCGGATACGGTGTTCGCTTTCGTTGACGCGCCGGAAGGTTACGAAATTGAGCTTATCCAACGGGCCACCAAGTGACGGCACCGCGAAAGATCATCGTCGCACCCTCGATTCTCGCCGGTGATTTTGGCAATTTCGCGCGGGACGCACAGCGCGTGGAGCAGGGTGGGGGAGATTGGCTGCACTGCGACGTGATGGACGGTCACTTTGTGCCAAACATCACGTTTGGCCCGGACACGATCGCCGCGTTCCGCAAAGCCACGAAGCTGCCGCTGGACGTGCACCTAATGATCGATCAACCTGACAAGTATATCGACCGTTTCGCGGACGCCGGTGCCAACAGCCTGATCGTGCATTTGGAGGCGCGGCATGATGTCGCGGAGACGCTGGCTCGGATTTGGCGCCTTAAGAAGATTGCGGGATTGGCCATCAATCCCGAAACGCCGGCAGAGAAAGCGTTGCCATATCTCGATAAAATCGGCGAACTGCTGGTCATGACGGTGCATCCGGGCTTTGGCGGTCAGGCGTTCCTGCCTGAAATGTTGCCGAAGATCCGCGTGTTGCGGGGGGCGGCGCCAAATTTACCGATCATCGTCGACGGCGGGATCAATCCGGAAACAAGTCGCCAATGTGTCGAGGCCGGGGCGAACATCCTGGTGGCCGGAAACTCGTTATTTCGACACAAGACACTGAACCTGGCTGAAGCCATCGCGGAGCTGAAAACGCATGCACTTGACCAAGATTAAATTCGGAACGGACGGCTGGCGGGGAGTGATTGCCGAGGATTTCACGTTTGAGAACGTGCGGCGCGTGGCCCAGGCAACCGCCGACTACTGGAATTCCCTCGTGGGCACGCAGAAGGCTGCGATTGTCGGATACGACAACCGGTTCCTGTCGGAGACCTACGCGAAACTGGTGTGCGAGGTTCTGGCGGCGAACGGGATCAAGGCGCTCTATCCGCCGTTGGCCGTGCCGACACCGGCAGTGTCGTTCGCCGTGCGCGACCGGACGCTTTGTGGGGCCGTCATGATCACAGCCAGTCACAACCCGCCGCAATTCAATGGCTACAAGCTCAAGGCCCACTACGCCGGGCCCGCCGATCCGGAGACTTGCGCGCAAGTGGAAGGACGCGTGGACCAGTCACCCGTCCGGGCGCTCAACTTCGACGAAGGCATCAAAAACGGGAGTATTGAAATCTACGATCCTCGCGCGGCGCACGTGGCCGCGGTAAAGAAAATCATCAACCTAAAAAAGATCCGTGGTACCCGACTCCGGATTGCCGTGGACTCGATGTACGGCTGCGGTGGCACCGAGTTGGAGACGATCCTGGCGAAGTCAGCCTGCCGCGTGCAGACAATCCGGGCGAACCGCGACCCGCTGTTCGGCGGCATCAACCCCGAGCCGATTGGCAAGAATCTCGGCGCGCTATGCGACGCGGTGAAAAAGACGCGCGCCCAGATCGGGTTGGCGACCGACGGCGATGCGGACCGTCTCGGTATCGTGAACGACAAGGGGCAGTACGAATCCATTCAGCTCGTGTTCGCCATGCTGTTGCTGCACCTGATTCGCAATCGCGGACAGAAGACCGGTGTGGTGGTGAAGTCAGCCAATAGTACGGTGCTCATTGATCGCATCTGTCGCGCGCACAGTTTGAAACTGGCGGAAGTGCCGGTGGGCTTCAAATACATCTGTCAGCAGATGCGCGAAAGAGACGTGCTGATTGGCGGCGAGGAAAGCGGCGGAATTGGATTCCAGGGCCACATTCCCGAGCGCGACGGCATGCTGGCCAACCTGATGTTGCTGGAGATGCTGACGATGACCGGCAAACCCCTCACGCGGATCGCGCGGGAACTGCAAAAGGAATTTGGCGCCAGCTCCTATGACCGCATTGACATGCGCTTCCCGCTGGAGAAACGCGAGAAGTTCATCGAGTCGTTGCGGAGCCAGCCCCCGAAGGAGTTGCTCGGAGTGCCATTGGCCCAGATGAAGGACTTCGATGGCGTGAAGTACATCGCGCAGGACGATTCCTGGCTGATGTTTCGCACTTCCGGCACCGAGCCGATCATCCGCATTTACAGCGAAGCGTCGACCGCCGTGCGCATGAAAAGGTTGCTGGAACACGGCAAGAGCCTCGCGCTGAAGATGGCGAAGACGTAGGCTGAATCCTTCTTCCGGTTGTCGGGCAGGCCGCGGATATCGGCCCGATTTCTACTGAACGATCAGCCTGGTTTGGGCGCAGGGCGGGGGACAATTACCGCCGCCACCGTCTCCTATGACTGTAGCCAGGAATTGAACGTTCGCACTCCAGTTGTTTCCGGTCCCACTAGAGTTGAGCAGTTTGACGATCACAAATCCTAGTATGTCGGCTTGCCCGCTGTTTCCGCTGAAAGAGAACTGGTCAACTACCGGCATAACCAAGATGGCCCCGGCACCGAGTGCATTAAACGCCTGATCCACTTGTCCGTTGCCTGATTTGGTCGGAATCGTTCCTACTGACGTCTCGCAGCCGCAACCAGACGAACCGGTCATGGCGACATACCAAGCTGGCGTGTCCTGATAAGCAGCAAGGTAGACTTTACCCTGTTTGCCACTTCCTATAGTAATATCGTTCAAAAGCATGGTGTCACCATAGGTGTGATTGGTCACCTGATCCACGGACACCCCGAAGGGAACCGCATTCGCCACCCGACCGGCCCCCTCCAGATCAGCGGTTGAGTGAACCGTTGGACTCATGGAACTGAGGCCGACGACTTTTGCGAACTGCATGCCAACGTTTCGCTTCGCCTGCACGCGCACCGCGGTGTAAACGCCGTTGGTCGTTTGATTCGGGAAAAACTGACCGTTCGCCCATCTTCCGACCTGTATCCCCCCTCCGCTCGTAATCTCAGACGAGGTGACGCCGTTGGCGCCTGCTACATTGGCCGCTTCCAAGCTGGCATTGTTCGCTGCGGTACTCGCCGCCAAATTCGTATTGAGCATGACGACGGCTGCAAAAGCGCCCGCATCCGTGCCGAACTGCTCATGGCGCTTTTCCTTATACGCGCGCGCCACGTCGATGCTAAGCGCCGTGAACCCAAACAGGGCCACCATGGAAACCGTGACCAGCACGAGGGTCGAACCGTTTTTGCCTCGCGACTCCTGACGCGGGATTCTTCGTACTCGTTTGCTCATAAGCTCCTCCGTCCCCGCCATCGACTAGCGCATGACCGTCGTCGCGCTCAGTGTCAACGAACCTCCGGCAGTTTTACCGGGAACAACAAACGGGATAATCAAGGGCAAGTTGTAAGTGACCGTTACGCTTGTTGCGGTGTTCCCTGCCAGGTTCGTTGGAGTGACGCTCGCCGTCGCACTGCCCGCATTCAACATGGGAGCCACAGCACCCGTTGCAACTGCCTGGACGTTACTGCCCGACGGGGATCCAACAACGGCGTATCGGGCTCCGACCGCCGAAGCGTTACGCACCGTGAGCATTGCTGAAAAAATAAACCCGTACTGGATTATTCCAAATAGCAGCAGCGCCAGGATGGGCAAGACCAGCGCGAATTCCACCAACGACTGCCCCGACTGTTTTCGGTATGATTTGCTTATCCAGTGACTCAATTCATGATTCATAATATTCTCCATGGCAGTAAGTAGCATGCGGCGTACCTATCCACACCGCAGGCCGTGTTTCTCGCCGTTTTTCAGCACGATCAGGGCCAACCGCCGTCAAAGCGACGCAACTACCACAACCAGAACGGGGACAGAGCCCGACGAGACGGCATCGGTGGAGACTCACAGACAGGCGGGTGGGCAGCCTCCCATCGCGCAAGTTCAACAATTGCAACGCTCTCTCAAAGGCGAGAATCATGAGATGATACGGGCGGTCGCGGCTTGCAAGTTTGGGTCGTTCAAGGCACACTACCTTGTAGAATCGGATGACCGAAATGGTAAGGGTTGACTCTACAACGACCGTCATAGGCAGGCTTCATCTTGCCTCGGGTACAATGTCGCGTCGCGTGTTCGAACTGACGCAGGACCGCGTCAACGTCGGACGCGAGGACGACAACCTGATCCGTCTTGATCACATCACGGTTTCTCTGCACCACGCCGTCCTGATCCGCACCGGCTCGCATTACAAGGTTCGCGACCTGATCTCCACGAACGGGACGTTCATCAACGGCGTCCGCATAACCGGGGAGGACTTGCGCCATGGCGACACGCTGCTCTTTGGCGAGGTCGAGATGTGGTACGAGGAGCCGGGACAACCGCCGGCTGAACCGAAAATATACTCGCCCCAGACGGCCTTGCCCTTGGGACGGTCGCGGCCAATCGAGCCTCCCGCGAAAGAGTTGGAATACCGAATCGTGGGCGCTGACGGGCGCACCTACGGGCCGGTCAATGCCACGCAACTGCAGAAGTGGATCTCGCAAGGGTTCGCCAATGAGCAGACGTGGGTGCCGGCCGAGGCGCGCCGGAACTGGAAACAACTCGCGGAGTTCCCGGAATTTGCCGACGCGCTCCGGGCCAATCCGACTGCGACCAACCTCCTGGGCACACCTCCCAAAGAAGCGCGGTCGGAGGCGCCCGTCAAGGTTACCCCGATTGCAGCTCCCGGGCTTGTCACTGCTACGGAGCCTGCCACAGCCGCCGAGGAGGCGCCGGTTGCGCCCACTCGCTGGGGAAATTGGCCACATCGCGTGGCTGGACTGTTGTTGGTGGTGCTGGTGGGCGGCGCCGGCGCGTGGTGGTTCGAGCGATGGCCGTTTGGTTCGGGTGGGCCGCTGCGGCAATTTGGGCGTAGCGCAGACGTATATGTATTGTCCGATCCGGATTACGCGGTGGCCGGCGCGGCGGAGGACGCGAAGAATTACACGGAACTGCTCAAGACCGCCAAGGTCCTGGCGGACCGTTATCCCAACAGTGGCGTGGTCCAATATATTCTCGGCGAGGCCTACGCGAAGCTGGGCTTTTTTTCCAATGCCGCAACCGCGTTCCAGGAAGCGATCAAGCTCAAGCCGGATTACGTCGATGCGTGGTACAACCTCGGATGGGCTTACACCAGGGCAGGCAACATGCCGGAAGCGGCTGACGTGTTTCAGCAGTTGGTCAAACTGACCCCGCGCGACCCCCAGGCGTGGGAGAATTTGGGCGGCGCGTACGCGGGGGAGGGGCATCCGGCGGACGCGATAGCCGCGTACCGAAAAGCGGTCGAATTGAAGCCGGATTTTGCCGACGCCCATTTCAAGCTCGGCGCAGCCTACGCAAGTCAGGGTCGGTACCCCGAGGCCATCAACGCCTATCGGCTGGCATTGAAACATAGGCCCGATTTTCCGGAGGCATGGTTCAATCTCGGCGTCGTCTCGGAGCAGCAAGGCGACCACGACGAGGCCGTCCTCTTCTTCCAGCAAGCACTCAAGCTCAAGCCCAACTACGCCGAAGCCTGGGGCGGCCTGGTCAGGGCCTACCTGAAGCTCCATCAGACCGGCAAAGCCGGCGATGCCGCTCGCGAAATGAAAAAGATCGATCCCGTCAAAGCCGATCAACTCGCCCAAGAGCTGAGCCGTGAAACACCACAGCCATTGTCCACCCCTGCAAGACCGAGATAACGCGCGGGCCAGTATCGCGAATTCGTGATAACGACGGGGTCAGTCTGCTTTTTCATGATGACGCAACGGCAGGCTAACGACAATTGAACTGACCGCATTTGTGCGGCTGCCCCTTCGTAACGTATATTGAAGAGATGACCGCGATCCGTGCCAGGGTTTCAAACATCCTCACGGCAGCGCCTTCCTGGATGCACTGGCTCCTGCTGGCCCTTACGGCTGCCCTAATCGGGTTGGTCGTGGTTTTGGTTGATTTGACCCCGCACGTGGATGAGGACTTTTTCTTTTCGGTAAAGGACCCGCAATTTCAACAGACCAAAAAGATCGAAGCGAGTTTTCCCAACCGGTCACAACTCATCATCAGTGTTTCGTCGCCCGATATTTCTTCCGAGCATTACCTTGAGCGAATCGGACAGCTGACGGAAAAGATCAAGGCGATCAACCAGATAGTGGGTGTACGGAGCCTGGCTGAGGGGCCCAAAAGTTTTTCCGATGCGATGGCAAGCCCGCTATGGCGGCGCCTGTTGATTGCCGGCAACCAACGATCCTCCAATTTGATCGTGCTGATCGAAGGAAAGGAGGCTTCGAAGCTCATCCGTCGGGTGGAGGACATCGTCAAGGAGTTTGACGAGAAGGACTTTGTCATCCGCATCGCGGGAGCGCCCTATGTCGTGGCCATGATTCAACGCAACCTGGTACACGATTTTGCATGGTTCAGCGCCACCGCGGTCATTCTCTTTGGCGGGGCCATGCTGCCGATATTCCGGTCGGTGCGGATTCTGGTCGGCATGCTGGCGACCTGCATCAGCGCGATCATGGTCTCGCTGCTCGTCCAGGCCCTCTTGGGGATGAAAATCGGCATCCTGACCGCCAATCTCAGCACCATTGTCTTCGTGCTGACTTTTTCCCATCTCGTGTATATGACGTCGAATTGGCGCAACCTTGCCCACCGGCGCGACACGGCGCCGCGCCAACTGGCCGCGGCTGCGTACGGGGTGACGCTTCCTCCCTCCTTCTGGTGCATGGTCTGCACGTCACTGGGTTTTGCCACGCTGTTGCTGGTGCAGGCCAAACCGTTGCGCGAACTGGGCCTCGGGGGAACGATTGGCACGATTGCCGCCTTCCTCTGCGCCTACACCATCTATCCATTCTTCTTGCGCTGGGCGGTTCCGCCAGACGATCGGGTAACCAAAACCAAACGCTACTCGCCGTTCGGGGATCGCCGGTTCATCCTGCCGGTAGCTCTCTTGCTGATCGTGACGGTCAGCCTGGCTTTTGGTCTGCGCAAATTGAACACGGATCCAAGCCTGTTGGATTATTTCAAACCCCATCAACCCTTGCGGGACGGGCTGGAATACGTGGATCGCAATGGCGGCAGCAGCCCGCTCGAACTGGTCGTTGCGACTACGGATGGCCGTAAATTAAACACGAGCGACGCCTATGAAAAAATGTGGCAACTCCAGGGGGCGTTGGAAAACCAACCGGCGGTCGGCACGGTCGTTTCGCTGCCGGTCCTCATGGCGGAAGGGAATCGGGCGCCGTTGGCTTTTCTGCTGACCTGGGAAAATCTTCTTCGCATCATGGAAAAGCCTGAGCACGGCCGGGTGGCCGCCAGCTTTATCAACGAAGACCACACGCAGGCGGTGTTCCTTCTGCGCATGGTTGAATCCGGACGGCAACAATACCGGGCCGAGATCGTGGACGACCTCCGTTCCATCGTCCGCCAGCAGGGCTTCGAACCGGTCCTCGTCGGCGGCGTCTATCAGCTCCAAGGAGACCTGGCAAGGTTGGTTTCCGCCAGCATGCTGGAGGGCCTTGGATGGTTGTTTGCGGTGTTTCTGGTCGTCGCTCTCATCATCACGAGATCGTTTCGCACCGCGGTGGCCATGATTATCAGCTTGAGCTTGTGCCGCTTTTGCATGCTGGGAGCCGCCGGGTTTTTGAAGGTGCCGGTGGACATCATTTCGGCTCCTGCCGCCAATGTTTGCATCGGCATGGCCGTGGACTCCATGATCCATCTGGTGTTTGCCGTTCGCCGCAATCGTCGCTTGGAAAAGGACTCCTGGAAGGTGTGGGTGGCGGCCCGCGACGAACAATGGCGCGCCGTCGCCGGCTCGGCGACCATCATCGCCACCGGCTTCGCGATTTTTACCCTGTCGAATTTCCCGCCGACTCAACGGTTTGGGCTGGTGGTGATTTTTGGCACGCTGATTGACATCATGGCCACCCTGCTGGTCTTGCCGCTTCTCAGCGGCGCCCACTGGAAAACCGTAGCCACCAGGTAAGCGATCGCTCCCACGCGTGTTCGTTCATGGACGACGTCTGCGTCGGCCGAAGAATCGATAGGCGGGCCTGGTGTCGGCTTTCCAGAACAAACGGACGAGATGAAATTGGCCGGCCTGCTGGGCGAGCATGAGCGCGGTTCGACCGCTGGGGCCTTTCGCTTCGAGGTTTGCGCCATGGCCGATCAAGGCCTTGACGAAGTCCGCACGGTCCTGTTGTACAGCGAGCATCAGGGCGGTCATTCCGTCGGGAGCGACGGCATTTACGTCCGCACCCTGGGCAAGGGCCACATTCAGCGAACTCGAGTCGCCGTGTTGCACCGCAAGAAGCAGAGCAGCGGTAGCGCTTTCTCGTCGCTCCGTTTCTGCAGGAGGAGCTGGTCTGGAGGGAACGATCACCTGCGTTGGACACCGCGGACAATCCACAATCTTCCCCACGGCGGACTCGTCGATCACCATGCTCTTGCTGCAATTGGGGCATTCAAACAGGATGTCCCTGGGCGTGATGGTGATTTCTGGTATGGTCGCGTCGACGTGAAGCGTATCCATAAACGTCCCCTCCGACAGCAGGTCTAACTGGATACCAACTTCGGTCATTGGCTGGCAAGAATTATCGTGGATGGCTACGAGGCTTGCGGCAGCGCGATGTCTCTATTTCACCACCACATCAATTAGTACATCCCCGCCAAGCGTCCCAGCGAGAGTCTTGTTGCCACAGCCGGGATCGCTGCCGCTGGGCGGACGCGGACAGAGGTCGTTCGAGGACGTGCTGTCCGTTTCACTAAGTGCGCTCAGATCGACAACCGCAGTTGTCTGGTAGTCGTTGTTCGTCGCAGTCTTGGTTGTGGCTAGCGGATTGTTGGCGCAAGAGAAGATCGTGGTGTAGGCGAGGTTGAGTTTCTTTTTCGGTGCGAGTTGGAACGGAAAAACAAACTTCGGCGTGGTCAACATTGCGACCGGGTTGGTGCAGGCCCCAAGCGATTGGATATTGAGCGTTACGAGATTGGCCAGGGTGCCAAGATCCGGGATGACTTCGGTAGCGTCGCCGTTGTTTTGGATGGTGACGGCGAACTTGCCAGTGATGTTGGGTTTCGTGGCGCTGAGCGTGATCTTCTTGGGTGCCTTGAGTTTGGTGACCTCGAGGTCGTGGGTGGCGACCGCTGCGATCCAGACTTTCGTGGCGGTGCCGGTCGCGCCGCCGGCAATCGCGCGGATGGCGTCGGTGCCGGCGATGGTGCCGGTGTACGTGAATGTGCCCAACCCACCGGCGCTGGTCGTGGCGCTGCCGGTCTGGCCGGCGTTGGCGCCGAGCACACTGAAATTCACATGCAGACCGGATTTGGCGACGCCGTTGGAAGTGACAGTCGCCACAACGGTGTTCGGGGTGTTGACGGTGTTCGTGGCCAGGGCCGGCGATAAGACGCAACTGATGGTCACTGAGGAATTGGTTGAGATCGTGAGCTTGAACACCGTGCCCAAGGCGTTCGTCCCGCTGCCGCCCACCTCCGTCGTACCGTAGAACGCGCCGTCAGGGCCTAGCAGCAGCCGCGCTACCGGGTCGCCCCCGTTTAGAGCATTGAACGAGACCAGCTTCGTCAGGTCGCCGTTGGTGGTGATTTGGAACACCGTGCCGACCCCGAACGCCCCGCCGCTGGAGGCCGTGCCGTAGAAGTTACTATCACTGCCCAGTGCCAACCCGGCCTTCGGCAGCTTTCCTTCGGGGCCGGTGAATGCGTGCAGATTCGTGAAGACGCCGTCCGGGGTGATCTGGAAGACCGTGCCGCAGCCGTTGGTGCAGTTTAACGCCCCCAAGACGCTGCCGGAGGTCGTGCCGTAGAAGTTACCGTCGTTGCCCTCGACCAAGTCGCCCAGCGGTTGCTGGCCGTCGCTCCCGTCAAACGAATGCAGGATCGTGAGTACGCCATTGGTGGTCATCTTGAAAACGGTGCCGCAGCCGCTCGAGCAATTCGAGCTTGTACCGCCGAACTGGGTCGTGCCGTAGAGATTGCCGTCGCTACCCTGGATCAGCCCGGCCGGAGTTGACTCCGGAAGCTCGACGTTCAGCGCCGTACACACGCCGTTCGTGGCAATCTGGAACACCCCGGCACCGCCCGTGCCGTACAAATTGCCGTCACTGGTCTGCACCAGTTTGGCATTGCTGCCAATAGCACAGCAGGAGCCTGGATCAGGTGGGCTAATTGTCGTCAGGACGCCGCTCGCCGTGATCCGGAACGCGGTGCCGAGGCCACAGGCCCCGCCATCGAAGGTCGTGCCGTACAAATTGCCGTCGCTGGCTTGCACCAGTCCGCCGCGTGGGGCACTCCCGTCGTCGTAGTTGAACAAGTGGAGCGACGTAAACGCGCCGTCCGAACTGATCTCGAACAAGGTGCCACAACTCCCAACGCAACCATTCGTTTCCATCCCACCGAACTCGGTCGTGCCGTAGAAATTGCCATTGGTGCCGAGCGCGAGTCCGGCCACGGGCGCATCTCCGTCAGCGCCGGTGAAGGTATGCAGCGTCGTCAGTGTGACCGCCGCGAGCAGATCACCGGCGACCACCGATAGACCCAGACCAACGACGATAGCAAGAAGAGCGACTCGTTTCATGATGGTTTGCCCTTTGTAACGCACCCAAATTAATTTCCGTGAACCAGAAGGAGGAGAGTCAAACGCGACCCTGTGCCTCTCCGCGCAGAATGTTTGTTGCAAAAGAGTCCCTGCATGTCGAGGCTTATTCTAACGACGTCAAGGCTGCACGCCCGCAAATTGCAGGGATAAGGGAGCCAGCCCTCACATGATCGCATAATCGACATTCGCCTGCGGTAAAACCGTCCTTGTGTATCCGTCAGAATCGTCTGGTCAGCACTGTCGGGGGTGATACTATGGCCGTCTAAACGGTGAGATTAACGCCCCCATGAAGCGAGAATTCCTGGCGGTAGCATTGGTTGTGATCGCGACGATGGGCATCGCGCGAGGGGACGCCACGAACAATCCGACGGCATCCACGCAACCACCGTCACCGGTGCCGGCGACAAACAACCCGGCAGAACCGCCGGGCCCGTCGCCAAAAATCCAGTTCGACAAGACCGTGTACGATTTCGGCATCACGTCGCTCGTCGAATCCCTTACCGGGACCTTCACGTTCCACAACACGGGCACGGGAGAACTCAAAATTGGGAAGCTGTTACAGAAAGCCAGTGTGAAACCAGATGTCCTCAAGCCGGGGGAAAAGGGCGAGTTGGTCTTCAAGCTCAGTATCGGCGCCGCCCATGGTGCGCTTGAGAAACATATCACCGTCACATCCAACGACCCGCAGGCACCTAAAATGAGTTTGTCGATTAAAGTCGAAGTCAAACAGGTACTTGAGATTTCGCCTCAGAACATCCACTTGGGGAACGTTCGGCAGGGAACAATCACGAATGTGATGGTGCTGGTGCACCGCGTGGATGGCAAAAGCCTCAACATCACCAAGGCGGAATCCGGCAGTAAGCTTTTGCGGACACGAGTGGAACCCGTCGAAGGCTCCAACGATGAGTCCGCGAAGGTCATCATTGAACTCCAGAACGAAGGAACGCCGCGGCAATTTGGCGAGAGTGTAAAGTTGTCTCTTGAGGACGTCCCGCAGCCCGTGGCGGCCATCACCATCGACGGGCGGCTACTCGGTGATGTGCTCGTGGATCCGGTGATGCTGTACTGGCCAATCAGAGACACTTCCTCGACGAATTCCGAGGCGCTGCCAACGCGGGAGATCAAGGTCTTGGCTCTCACGGCAGGTCAGCCCCTAGATATTACGAACCTGACGACGAACGTCAAGGACTTGAGCCTCAAACTGGTCGCAAAAAATGCAGGCCAGACGTATGTGGTCGTCGCGCGGCTTGTGAAGATGCCAGAGAAATCTGTGCAGGGCGCCATTGTCTTCGAGACGAACATGACGTCCCAACCGAAAGTGGTGATCCCTGTGACGATTTCTATTCCAAAACAGTTGCCGTAAAGTAGGGAAGGGGACTACCCAAACGCGGGAAAGGGTGATAGAGTGCGCGGCTCATGGATTTGGGGCATATACGGAATTTCTGCATCATCGCGCACATCGACCACGGCAAGACGACGTTGTCGGACCGGCTCTTGGAGACGACGGGGGCACTGGAGAAACGCGAGATGCGCGAGCAGGTGCTCGACTCGATGGACCTCGAACGCGAGCGCGGCATCACCATCAAGGCGCATCCGGTGACGATGACCTGGCACGCCGAGGACGGCCAGGTGTACGAGTTGAACCTGATCGATACGCCGGGCCACGTGGATTTCGCCTACGAAGTGTCTCGCAGCCTCGCCGCCTGCGAAGGGGCGCTGCTGGTGGTGGACGCCGCCCAGGGCGTCGAGGCACAGACGGTCGCCAACGTGCACATGGCGTCGAAGCAAAAACTCACCATCGTCCCGATCATCAATAAGATCGACCTGCCCAACGCGAACGTCGAGGAAACCAAACGCCAGCTCGAGGACATCCTGGCCATTTCCGGTGACACGGCGATCATGGCGAGCGCGAAAACGGGCCTTGGCATCCATGACGTTTTGCGCAGTGTGGTCGAACGCATTCCGCCGCCACAACCGCCCACCGATACGGCCCTGCAGGCGCTGGTGTTCGATTCGATGTTCGATACCTATCGCGGCGTGGTGACATACGTGCGGTTGTTCGCGGGCGAAATCATGCCGGGAATGATGATCCAGCTCATGAGCACGGGACTGAAGTACGAGGTGAAGGACGTCGGAGTGTTCACGCCCAAGCCCGAGCCGCGCAAGAGGCTGTCCGCCGGCAGCACGGGATACGTCATTGCCAACATCAAGACCACCGCCGACGTGAAGATCGGCGAAACGATCACCGATGCACGCCAGCCCGCGAAGAAGCCCTTGCCGGGTTTCCAGCAGGTGCATCCAATGGTCTTCAGCGGTCTGTACCCGATCGACTCGGCGGACTTCGAGCACCTCAAAATCGCGTTGGGAAAATTGCAGCTCAACGATTCCGCCTTCCAGTATCAATCGGAAAGCTCGGCGGCGCTCGGTTTCGGTTTCCGCTGCGGGTTCCTGGGACTACTACACATGGAGATCGTCCAGGAGCGCTTGCGGCGGCAGTGGGACATGGACATCATCGCCACGTACCCCAGCGTCATTTACAAGGTGCTCAAGACCAACAGCGAAATTCTCGAGGTGGACAACCCGGTCTTCCTGCCTGATCCATCGGTGATCGACCACATCGAGGAACCGTACGTGAAGGCGTTCATTATTTGCCCGAACGAAAACATCGGCGACATGCTGCAACTGGTCATGGAAAAGCGCGGCCTGGTATCGAAGACCGATTCCATCGACACGCGCCGGGTGATGTTGACCGCCGAGTTACCTCTGAACGAGATTCTCGTGGATTTCCACGACAAAATCAAAAGCATCACGCGCGGTTATGGCTCGATGGACTACGAGCCGCACGGCTATCGCGAGGGCGACCTGGTGAAACTCGACATCCTCGTCAATAGCGAGCCGGTCGACGCGTTTTCCAGCATCGTGCACCGCAGCAAGGCGGAAACCCGGGGCCGGGCGCTGGCGCTGAAGCTACAGGAAGTGATCCCGCAGCAGATGTTTCAGGTGGCGATCCAGGCTGCCATCGGCGGGAAAATCATTGCCCGCGAGACGGTCAAGGCGCTGTCCAAGAATGTCACCGCGAAATGCTATGGCGGCGACATCTCGCGGAAACGCAAGCTGTGGGAGAAACAGAAGGAAGGCAAGAAGCGCATGAAAGCCGTCGGCAAGGTGAACATCCCGCAGGAAGCGTTCATCTCGGTGCTGAAATCAGGGTAGGGGAGCCAGTCATGAGCAACTCGGAAGATCGCCAAACATTAAAATCCGCGCGGGAGATGGTCCAAGGTGCCCGGAAGTGGTTGCGGATCAATCGCGATTTGATCGCGCCCGGTCAAATCGTCGCCATCACTATGAAGATCGGCGAGCTGGAGCAGGCGCTGCGACTGGAAAACGCCAAGGCCGCCGCCTCCCGGTCTGGTGAACTGGAGCAGAAAATCCGCGGGGCGTTGCCAGCGCCAAAGTCTCCCGCCCTCCGCGAGAATATCGAAGTATTGCTCGTGGCGGTCATCGTGGCCATGGCCGTGCGGACATTTTTCATCCAACCTTTCAAGATCCCGACGGGCTCGATGCAGCCGACGTTGTACGGGGTGTATCCGCCACCCAATGAGGCGCCGTCTCGATATGTCGGACGACCTCCATCCATTCTTGAGCGCCTCGCGGGGGTGGTCTTCCAAGGGAGAATGTACGAGCCCTACGGGTATCGCACACGCGGTGATCACATTTTTGTGGATAAGATCAGCTACCACTTCCGCAAACCCCGCCGCGGTGAAGTCATTGTGTTCGACACAACCCACATCCCGGAAATCCCCGCTCCGTCCCGTGGCAATTTCTACATCAAACGGCTGATCGGGCTGGAGAACGATGTCATCCAGATCCAGCCGCCGTATGTGCTCGTCAATGGACGGGTGCTGGATGGGCGGGATGCCTTCCGACGCATTTATTCCCAAGAGAATGGGTATAACGGTTACGTCATTCCGGAGACGTTTCCCTCACCAAAATACTTTCCATCTTCCGCGAGCACATACACGGTGCCTCCAAAGCACCTCTTTCCCATGGGTGATAACAGCAAAAGCAGCCTGGACGGCCGTTTCTGGGGATCTGTTCCACAGGAGGATCTTGTCGGCAGGGCGGTATTCGTTTATTGGCCTTTCAGCAAGCGATTTGGACTTGTGAACTGAATTCAGGGTTGGGGCTGAGGGCCAATCATACTATCCAGATGCAGTCTCAAGGCTTTACCGACGCCTATAACGTCGCACAATATAGAGAGTGGGGGGGCCTCGGAAACCGACCAGTTACACAATGTAACGACCCACTTGAGGACAGACCAAGCGAGTCTGGCGCGGTTGCGGGCCGAAGGCCCGCGCCGCGCCTGCGAGCTAACCTTGTTGAACATTGACCGTTATAGAGCATTTTCTGGCGAGGCTGACACGGCACTGAACGCGACGGGAGGGCAAGGTGCTCCCCCGTCGACCTGTAGGGGGAGCGGAATCGGTGAAGAACGTCGCGACGTTTCACACGCGAGTTTCGAGCGCCGTCGCACGGAGAGTTACGATGTCCTAGGCCTCGATGCTCCCGTAGCCCTTAGGGGTTGCGAGACGGCGCTCGAAAACCGCGTGCCCGATGTTGCTGTAAGTCTACTCTCTTGGTGGGGATTTGGCAAGGGGTCATTAACCGTTAATCGTAATCCGATGTCCGTTTTTGCGTCGTTCTCGGCGGTTGCCCATCACGCGCCAGCGTGCGGACGCGGCACAAGGGACACGGCCACGATTTCGACGACGCGTAACGAGAAGCTCTCTTCAGGGAACGGGGCCACGGCTGCCGCGTCAGACGGGCGCACGGCGGCAGTGACGCCCGAAACCCCCACAAACGTCAGGCGCGACACCCCCTTACAGACTTCCGAAGGTCGTTCCCCAGGGCAACGGACGCGCAAGCGGGTACGTCCACGGCAGGACCTGCTCAAGGCGAGTTTCGCGCGGCGCGGTTTTTCGTTTGCTTCTTTGCTGGCGCATCAGGTATTAGAGCGCGGTGAGGAGTGGGCCAAACAGACGCTCGACTTGGGGTTCTGGAACGCCATCGAGGATGCGCGGATCGAAACCGAGGCCAGCGCGGAGATGGGTCAACGGTGGCAGGAAGTGGCGGCCATGAAACCAGACCTACGTACTCGCGACAAAAACCCAGCGGCGAAGCCGCTAACCTTGATTCCTATTGAACCACCAACGTCGCACAATATAGATTATGTCTAATAATTGGCACTACAAGGGCGCTCCGGGGACAAGATTGTGTTGGGTTTTGAGGATCAGACCCACCAGTTCTCAGCGGAAAACAGTTCGTCGGGCACGGTCAGGGCCAGTGCGCCGATGTCGGGATGGCGCTCCAGCTCAACGTCTGCCTCGAGTAACTGGACGAAAAACGCGGCCTGCTCACGCTGTTTCCAGCTGAGATCGTCCAGTGGGATGCCCAGCTCCAGGATCTTATCGAATTTGATGAGGCTGATCTCCCCAAGCTTTCGTGGCGAGGATTCCGGATCCGTTACCCAGAGGTCGGCTTTACTGAATGCGGGTGTAAGCTCCATTATAATGAGAGCCCGATGGGTCGGATCGATGAAATTCACCCGCAACGTCACCTTGGCCGGCAGTTCGACGCCTTTGCGGAAGTCAACCCGCAGATAGAATGTGGTGAGATCAGCGCCAAAATGAATGGCTTCAACGCAGCGCTCGCTGCGATACATGGCGCCCATGTTGCGGCCCGTCTCATAGACGCCCGCCCCGGCCCACTCATAATATGACGTAATCAACCCGTCGATTGTCGGCGTGATGAGGTCGGTCGGCTTGCGAATCTCGCGAGCTACCTCCGACCGGCAGATGTTCGTCTTCAAGACATCGGGAACGGGCACACCGCAAATATGATAAACATTCTGCAGGTGGGTACGGAACAGTTCATCGAAAATCAGGTCGTTGTCCGTCACAAAGTCGCTGCCGTACCACCAGAACCAGTCGCTACCCTCGGCGGCATAGATTTCACGCATGGCTTTGCCGTGCTGATCGGGGGTGATCTCGCGCTGGTCAATTTTCCGCTGCAGAAAGTCCCGGGTCTGCCCAAGCAGTTCCCAGCCGCGGTTCTCCTCGGGCTCGCCGATCCAGACGTCAAAATCGCCGCGAATCCATGAGCCCGTGTGTAGCGTGCTCAGGATCGCGCCGGGCGGATGCGCGGAAAAGTAGTCATGGAACGTCGTCGTCACAATTCCGTCGTGCACGGACAATCGCTGGTAGACCTCCCGCAGAAACGCCTGGCCGCCGTCGGGGAAATGTTCCCACGCATTTTCCCCGTCGAGAATCACCGCGCACAACGGGTTGTCGCCCTGCGCGGTCCGGGCGACCTGCTCGATTTGACCAATCATATAATCGGCCGCGCGCTGCGGGTCATTGCGCGAGGCGGTGAACCCGATGAAATCGCTCAGCGTCCGCTCGCGGAAAGCTAGGCACGCGCCCGCGTCGCCGAATTGCGCACGATAACCCTGGAACAACATGGCGCGGTCGAAGACCCTGCCGGGATGCACCACCGCCAGGCTCCGCCAGAGATTTTCCTCGTCGGTGGCGAACCATTGATATCCGAGTTCCTCGAGGATCGGGATAAGTTCCGGACAGACCGAACCTTCCGACGGCCATACCCCGTGCGGCGGCGCGCCGAAGATTTGCGTGTGCAGGTCGCGGGCTAGGGTTAACTGCGCGCGAACATCCTCAGGATGTGAGAACGGTGGCGGCAGGTCCCGGCCCGGCATACAGCGACGGGCCAACTCGGTGTTGTAAACCAGCGGCATGATCGGGTGAAAAAAAGGCGTCGTGCTGATTTCGATCTGGCCGCGCTGGGCGAGGGCCTTGTAGTAACCGAGCACGGTCTTCAGGACGACCTGCTGGTGCTCAAAGACCGTCTGTTTGTCTTCCTCGCTGAATCCCCTGCCCTTCCGTTTCAGGTCGGCAATCTCGGGATACAGCCGGTCCGCGGCGTACCCAAACCAGGTGAGGTTGAACCACACCTGCAAATCACGGAACTCCTCGTCGGTGAAATTGCCCGCGGCGTGCTCGAGGTCGATCTTCGCCGCGTTCAGCCCGCGCTTCTGCAGCAGCGCCGCGTACCGCGGGAACGGCTTGACCATGTTGTCCCAATTCGCCTTGAAGAAGTGTTCCAGCAGGTTGGCCTTCTGCATCAGCGTCAACGTCTCCGGGGACGGAGCGGCCAGTTCGTGCCAGAGGTCCCGTACCTCGTTATTGGCGAGCTGCTGGATTTGTTGCAAGAGCACCGGCGTCAGGTTGAATGTGCAATGGAAATCCGGGTACTGGTCCGCCAGCCAGATCATGTCGAGGTAGCCCTTGGTCGCGTGCAGGCGCACCCACGGCATCAGCGCCGTCCCGCGGATCGGGTCGACGTAGCACGGCTGGTGCATGTGCCAGAGGAAGGCGACGTGGAGCGGCATGAGTGACCCGAAGACGTCTATACCGAAATCTCGCGAAGATACTTCGCGGCTTCCTCGGGCGTCGTCGGGTTGATGTAAAAACCCGTGCCGACCTCGAAGCCCGCGATCAGTGTCAGTCGCGGCAGAATCTCGATGTGCCAGCGGAAGTCCTGGTCGATCGTCGACCAAAAGCCGTGATGCGCGTAGCGTGCCGGCGCCGTGTTGACGATAAAATTGTACTGCGGTTGGTTCAGGGCTTTCGCCAGTTTCTGCAGCGTGACCTTCAGCGCGTCAGCCAGTAGCAGGATCTCATCGGGGTGAATATCCTGGAAGTACGCCGATTGCCGCCGCGGGGTCAGCGTGACCTCGAATGGGAACCGCGACGCGAATGGACAGTACGCCACGAAGCCCGCGTTCTCATACACGAGCCGCGAACCTTCCTTGATCTCCTGCTTGAGGATGTCCTCAAAAATGCTGCGGTCCTTGTAATTGTAGTACTCCATCGCGCCGAGCAGTTTTTCCTTCAGCCGCTTCGGCGTAACGGGCGTCGCGATCAACTGCGAGTGCGGATGCCCGATCGTCGCGCCGGCCTGCCGCCCAAAATTCTTGAAAAGCAAAATATAGCGGAACCGCGGATCGCGCAGCAGGTCGGTCATGCGAATCTTGTACGTCTCGATGACGCGCCCGATTCCCTCGACGGGTTGTTGCTCCAATTGCAGGCTCGGATTCGGCGTCTCGATGATGACCTCGTGCGCGCCGATGCCGTTCATCTTGTCGTAGATCCCCTGCCCCTCCTTGTCGATGTCGCCCTCGATGCGCAACGCGGGAAACTTGTTCGGCACCACCCGCACCTGCCAGTTCGGGCCGTTCGGCTTGCTCTTCGGGTCGCGGAAGGCAAAAATCTCCGGCGGCGTCATGTGCTCGTTGCCCTCGGCGAACGGGTTCTTGGCCGGATCGGGCGTCTCAAGCGGTTGCGGCGCGAAATCGCTCGGTCGCTTCCCGCGTTCCGTGGCCACAATCACCCACCGACCGACAACTGGATCCTTGCGAAGTTCTGGCATAACCGTTGGTCCCCACTTTTCAGCCGCCGCGCCTTACAGCGCCGCGTACAGTTTTTCGTATTCCTGGGCGCTGGCCCGCCACGAAAAATCGCGGGCCATCGCATTCCGCATCAACTTCTGCCATTTCCTTGGCTCCTTGTGGAGTAAAATCGCGCGTTGCACCGCCTCCACGAGCGCTGTTGCCGTGTAGGGAGCAAATTTGAAACCAGTTCCCTGCTCCGACCGCGAATTGTACTGCTGGACCGTGTCCTCCAGCCCACCGGTCGCCCGCACCACCGGGATCGTGCCATACTTCAGGGCGTACAAATGCGTCAATCCGCAAGGTTCAAAATGCGACGGCATGAGAAGCATATCCGCCCCGCCCTGGATTTGATGGGATAACTCCTCGTCGTGCGCAATCTTCACTGCGACCCGCCGCGGGAATTCTTCGGCCATTCCTGTCAGCAGCTCCTCGTATTTTCTCTCGCCCTTCCCGAGGATGATTGCGGTCACCCCCGACTCCACCAGTTCTTCAACGGCGCCCAGCAGCACGTCCACGCCTTTTTGTTCCGTCAATCGTGACACAAACGCTGCCACAGGTTCTCCTTCGCCGGCCTCCAGTCCCAGTTTCGCCAACAGGTCCGCCCGGCAGGCGCGCTTGCCGGACAAATCCTCCGGTGTATAGCGCCGTCGCAAATGCGCATCCGTCGCCGGGTCCCATTGCGTGTAGTCCACGCCGTTGACGATCCCCTGCACGTCATCAGCCCGCGAGGCGAGAACCGTGTCGAGCCCGAATCCGCCGTCGGTCGCCTGGATTTCTTTCGCGTAGGTCCGGCTCACGGTGGTGACGGCGTCGGAAAAAAGAATTCCGCCCTTCATCAGGTTCATCTGCTCGTAGAACTCCAGCGACTCGGGCGTGAAAAATTCCCCCGGCAAATTCGTTAGCGGAAAATCCAGGCTCCAGAACATTCCCTGATAGGCGATATTATGGATCGTGAAAACCGACTTCGCGGGAAACTCCGCGCCGCGCGTCCCGGCCCGATACGCCATTTGCACCGGGACAAACGCCGTCGGCCAGTCGTGACAGTGCACGATGTCCGCCTGGAACCGCGTGTACCCGAGCAGCTCCACCACGGCTTTCGAGAAAAATAAAAAACGTTCCGCGTTGTCTTCGTAATCGCGGACACCGGTGTAATATAACTCCGAGCGATCGAAAAATTCGTCGCGGCGCACGAACAGCACGCGCACGCCGTCGGGCTGTTTCAACTCCAGCACGTCTCCCGTCACCGTTCGGCTCCCCAACGGAATTTGCAAAGTCAGGCCGATCGGTCTCGCGTCGCGCGCGACCTCCTGCGCGGCCCGGTAAAATGGAAGACAGCACGTGACCTCGTGCCCGAGCTGGCAAAGCGCCCTCGGCAACGCGCCGACCACGTCGCCGAGTCCGCCCGTCTTGGCGTACGGCGTCATCTCACTTGCGGCAAAGAAAATTTTCATCGGTTTTGTTTTTGCCATTGGACCGCAGGCACACTAACAAAACGTCTTCACGCAACACAACGGCGCAAAATAATTCCTGGAATTCCAAAGCCGTTTGTAGGGATGGGAGCCGAGTCTGCGGAGCGGAGTCCGACGACGCGCCACACGTCGTACTCCCGTGGCAAACGCCGCCGCCGTCTGCGGCATCCCAGTCGTTGATGTATCCAGGCGCGCCGTTATCTCGTCCCCACCATCTCCGCACAATCCCGCAAACGTTTTCACGTGAATACCCAGGCGAAGCTACAAAAACACGGCGTTTCACACGTTCTACCTGCGGCCATTTTCCCCTCTCGCAGGCTGATTCCACCGTCCAAAAAATACAAAAACACCTGTAAATCAATGGTTTTTCGATTCAAGATTCTCATGAGTGATAATGCTACGCAAACCTGACAAAAAATGTAGAAATCTGCGAATAAGTTATTGACACCTAATGCCCACGCTGGTAGTGTGTGCGCAGTTAGATTCACCGAGTCAGTGTGGTTAGGGTATAGGCGAAAACATCTAGGTTCACCGAGTCGTGAACGAGGCAAACGGGAAATAGGCGAGGAGAAGACATGCAAAGAGTTCAACATGCAAGGGGTTGGAGCTTCCTTCCGAAGTTAACTTTCGTAATCACCATCGGACTGATCACTGCCGCGACCGGCTTTAAGGCCAGTGCGGTCGATGTGTTCACTGACCCGGTGGGTTTCATCACGATAACAGCTGAAGGCACCAGTGGCCCGGGCGTTAGCCCAGCGCTGTCGCTCGTCGGCTTGGGCATGACCCAGATCGTTGCGAGTCGCGGCGCGATCACCGGAATCGCTGGCACGACAATTACCGTCAACAATACGCTGACAGCTGGTCAGTTTGCAGTTGGCCCGAACGGCCCGCTGTACTTCATCGAGTTTCTCGATGGTGCGAATCCCGGCCTCCAGGATGACATTACCGGCAACACCGCGACGACTGTGACCACGGCGTCTGATGATTCAGGTGCCATCACCGGCGCGACGACCTACAAGATCTATCCGCACTGGACGCTGAACAGCGTGTTCGGAGCAGCCGATCAGTCCGGCTTAAACCCGATTACCGACCAGGTTCTGATTCAGAATCCGCTGACACAAACGTTCACGACCTACTTCTTCGCGACGGCTTCGAAGTCGTTCCCCACCGCTGGCTGGAAGCAATCTGGCCAGGGAAATACGGATTTCGGCCAGGTCCCGCTATACAATGACCAAGGCGTTCTGATTAGCCGAACCGTAACCACGAATCTGAACATCCTTCTGGTCGGTGGCGTCAAACTCGGGCCGACCATTATACCGCTCGTCGGGACGAACAATTTGGCTGCCAATATCTATGCGACTTCGGCCGTCACATTGTCGAACAGCGGTCTGTTCACGGACGGCAATCCAAGCGACAGTCTCGTGCCAATTACGGATCTAGTACTGATTCATAACGATGCCGCTGGAACGTTTAATACATACTTCTACGCGACAGCTTCGAAGTCGTTCCCAACGGCTGGCTGGAAGCAGTCTGGCCAAGGCAACACGGATTTCGGTGGAACGCCGATTGGGATAAGTTCGTTTATGCTGATCCAGCTCGCTTCGGGTCATCCTGGGTTCAACTGGAAAGCACCGGCGCCATATTGACCTTGACAAAACGGACAGAAATTGTTAAACAATCACAGGGAGTAGAGAAACAGGTAAAGGGAAAGGTATAGAGGAAAAATGAAAAACGGGATCAAATATCTGGTAGCAGGGTTGGTTGCAACAGGAATATCGGTTGGCGCGTACGCCAACATCACAGTGAACGGGGGAACGGCGTTGAATACGTTCATGGCCGACAAGGATCTGAACTATCTCGATGGCAACCTGATTGAAATCGGGACCTTTACGGTTGCCCCGACAATCGGCAGCCCCAGCTTGGCGAACTTCGTCGTTTACGGTTCGACGCTGACACAATCCGGCGTTAGCGCTGGCGTGTTCTCCTTCAGCAAGACGGCGTCTGACACGGGTTTCTTACACACCCAAATCTATGTCGTAGCCTTCAACAATGCCACGGGCGTCGGCGCCACCCAAGAGGGAATCTACTTCGTGAATGACTCGAACGCCAGCAACTGGAAATTCCCAGCCACGGCGGATTTCCCGAACAGCACCTCGTTCGACATGCAAGACATGTTCACGAGTGGCAATGCTGTGACGCCCTCAGCGGGCTCGACGGTCGTGTTCGGCAGCACTCAGAGAGACACTGTCAACGGCGATAACGCGGTCAAGTTGGCCCTCGTCCCTGAGCCGTCCACATGGATGCTCGTTGGAACGGGCTTGCTCGGCCTGTTGGGCCTCCGTCGTCGTCGTAGCTAATTAAGAATATACAAGGGTTACCTGTTTCCGAGAGGCCAGCCGAAAGGCTGGCCTCTTCGTTTTTCCCCCAACAAGAAGGCATCCCCGCCCCATTCGCCTTGATTTAGAAGGCTAATCCTGTTACCAGGTTCTATTGGAGAAGCGAGTGTAGAAACCACGGTAACCGAAAGGACCAAGGCGAGTAAAATGAAGAACGGGATCAAGTATCTATTTGCCGGGGTGATGGCGACTGGCATTGCCATGAGTTCGTATGGCGCGGCAATCACCGTCAATTGGGGGACAGCGCTGAACACGTTTATCGCCAGCACCGTCAGTCCATTGAACTATCTCGATGGTGATTTGGTCGAAGTGGGGACGTTCGCTGTCCCTCCGACAATCGGCAGTCCGAGTTTGGCCAACTTCACGGTCTTCGGCACGACCCTGACCGGAACCGGCGCCAACGCTGGTATCGTCTCCGGAAGCAAGACCGGGTCTGATGCCGGCTTCGCCCACAATCAGATCTATATGGTGGCCTTCAACAACGCCACGGGTGTTGGCGCGTCCCTGGAGACAATCTTTTTCGTGAACGACGCCAATAATCCGAATTGGAGGTTTCCGGCTTCATCCGACTTCCCCAATTCCTGTTCGATTGACCTGCAGGATATGTTTACAGGCGCCAACAATGGAACCCTGGCTCCCGGCGCGACGATCACTTGGGGCACCAAGACCGTTGATCCTTCCGGGCCCTACAACGTAATTGCCATGATTCCTGAGCCAACGACGTGGACACTGGTGGGAACGAGTCTGCTCGGTCTATTGGCCTTCCGTCGTCGTAGCTAAAAACGTCCAGTTTGTTATCTGTTTCCGAGAGGCCGGTCGAAAGACTGGCCTCTTGTCTTCCGCAGTAGCCTGACCCAAAGCGCATCGCTTCCACGAATCTCGCTTGCCGCTCCAGAGTCTCTATGCAATCATGCCTCGCTGCGGCTTAAATCACCGGACGATTCATGAACGAAAACAAGAACGGGATGCTGGTCCTTTTTACCTTCACGATTTTCCTGGGGGCGCTGTTGCTATTTTGGGTGCAACCGATGGCGGGTCGAATGCTGCTGCCATTGCTCGGCGGCGTGCCGGCTGTCTGGAATACGGCCATGGTGTTCTACCAGGCCACGTTATTGGCCGGTTATGCGTACGCCCACTTTGCCACCAAACAACTCGGTATTCGGCGCCAGGCTGCGCTGCATCTACCTCTCTTACTGCTGCCTTTGCTGGCCCTGCCGATCGCCATTCCCCACGGCTGGACGCCGCCGACAACCCACAATCCAATCCCCTGGTTGCTCACTGTGCTGGCCGTGATGGTGGGGCTACCCTTCTTTATCGTGTCCGCGACGAGCCCGCTGCTGCAGCGTTGGTTTTCGGCCAGCGGACATCGCGACGCCCACGACCCGTATTTTCTCTACGCCGCGAGCAACTGCGGTAGCTTGCTCGCGCTGATCAGCTACCCCGTACTTATCGAACCGCATTTGCGTCTGAGCCAGCAGGGCCGGTATTGGGCCATCGGCTATATCGTGTTGCTGGTCCTTACAGCCATCTGCGGAGTATGCACGTGGCGCACAGCCCGTAATCCCTCCGAGGTGGTGGAACCTGATGGCAAGACCGCCATCGAACAGCTCACGGCCCGGCGGCGGTTACGCTGGATCTTACTCGCGTTCGTGCCGTGCAGCTTGATGCTCAGTGTGACGACGTATATCACCACGGAAGTCGTGCCGATCCCCTTGATGTGGGTCATCCCGCTGGGGATTTACCTGCTGACCTTTATCCTCGTTTTCGCCAAACGACAATTGATCCCGCATCGGTGGATCGTGTGGGCAATGCCGTTTGCTGTGGTGGTACTGCTGACAATGTTGGGCAGGATGACATTGAAGGGAAACTCGTTTGAGGATCTGCCCTGGCCGATTGGCGTCCACTTTGCGGGCCTGTTCATCTTGGCAATGTTCTGTCACGGTGAATTGGCCAAAGACCGTCCCACCGTGGCACACCTGACTGAGTTCTTTTTGTGGATTTCCACCGGCGGCGTGCTGGGCGGAGCATTTAACGCCCTGCTGGCTCCGCTTATCTTCCCCACGGTGATCGAATACCCGGCAACCCTGCTGCTGGCCTGCCTGTTGCTGCCACGACGGAGCACAGAAAAGACCAGCCGCGCTGGTTGGAGTCTCGATGTCGTCGTGCCCGCATGCCTCGGCCTGCTCATCGCAGGTCTTATCCATTTGGTAGAGAAGTCGCGGATTGGCCCGCCGAATCTCGCCTTGGCGATGGAATGCGTACCGCCTGCCATATTGTGTCTCTTCTTTTTCCGCCGACCGCTCCGGTTCGCGCTTGGCGGTCTTGCGATTTTGTTGGCGACAACATTGTCATTGCACCCGGAATTACGCAACATACTGGTGTCGCGCAGCTTTTTTGGTATTTACAAGGTTGAGGTGGACCCCCGGGCGGATTACATCCATATCTTCCGCCATGGCACCGCCATGCACGGCATGCAGAGCCTCGATGCCCGAATGCGGCGCGTACCGCTGCTTTTTTTCAGCAAGTCCGGACCGCTCGGGGAAGTCATAGGCACACTACCGAAAGCGCTGAAGCAGCATGTGGGCGTCATTGGCCTGGGTGCTGGAACCCTCGCCTGCTATGGCGATGCCGGGGAGCACTGGACTTTCTACGAAATCGATCCCGAGGTGGAACGTATCGCGGATGACCCGAAATACTTTACGTTCCTGCACGACTCTCCTGCGGACACGAAGGTCGTGCTCGGCGACGGGCGGCTATCCCTGCAGGCGGAACGGGATGGCCAGTTTGGCCTCATGGTGTTGGACGCCTACACCTCGGACACAATTCCCTTGCACTTAGTGACGCGGGAAGCAGTCGCGCTTTACCTGCGGAAGCTGGCGCCGGACGGTGTAATGGCCTTCCATATTACCAACCGCCATCTTGATCTCGAACCAGTCTTGGCCACCATCGCACAGGACGCCGGGGTATACTCCCTCTGCTGGATCGATAATGGTGTTTCAGCGGAGGAGTTCAACCGCACGGGTAAAACGCAGTCATGGTGGTTGGTGATGACGCGCAACGGGCCGTGGCTCAGTCTTCTCGCACGAGACACCCGCTGGCGTCCCCCGCAACCGCAGAAAGGCGTTGGCCTTTGGACCGACGATTACGAGAGTGTTTTCAGCGTCTTCCACTGGAATTAGCGGCACGAGGTGACCAGCGTCGCCCCCAGTCCACGGGGAGGGTAATACGCGGGTCGCTATTCACTGGTCGTGACTGCTAAGTTTCGATAATCTCTCGGATTGTTGAAAGCACAGAAACTGATCCCATTGCTGGTGGTTGCCGCGGGGTTGCTGGCCTATCACAATAGCTTCACCGGTCCGTTCATCTTTGATGACGTAAAGTCAGTATCGCAAAACCTCACGATCCGTCATCTCTGGCCAATCTGGGAGCCCCTGTCGCCCCCGCGTCAAGGTGGTAATACCGTCGAAGGTCGGCCACTCATCAATCTTTCCTTGGCCGTCAACTACGCCGTTGGAGGGACGCGGGTTTGGGGTTATCACGTACTGAATCTCGCCATTCATATTCTCGCGGGTTTGGCACTGTATGGGATCGCGCGGCGAGCCTTTCTGGGGCCTGCGTTGCGGGGCCGTTTTGGGAACGAGGCGACGACCCTTGCGTTGGCTATTGCCGTAATCTGGACGCTGCATCCGTTACAAACGGAAGCCGTCACCTACGTGGCGCAACGGGCCGAATCTCTGATGGGATTATTCTATTTGTTGACCCTGTACTGCTTCATCCGCGGTGCGGAATCGCAAACTCCCGGGAAGTGGTACGTGTGTTCGGTGATGGCGTGCCTTCTCGGTATGGCTAGCAAGGAAGTGATGGTGTCCGCGCCGCTGATGGTTCTCCTGTTTGATTGGTTGTTCGTGGCCGGGAATCTCCGGGAAGCATGGAAGCGGCGATGGCGGCTGTATGTAGGATTGGCAGCCACGTGGCTGGTACTCGGATATCTCGTAGCAACCACGCACAACCGCGGTGGCTCTGCGGGGTTTGGAAGCGAGATTGCGTGGAAGGATTACGGACTGACCCAGTGTCGGGCCGTTGTGCACTACCTCCGGCTTTCAGTATGGCCATATCCGCTGGTGTTCGACTACGGGACCGACACCGCCAAGTTTGGGGTTGGAGTAGCGGCGTGCGGGCTCGCGCTGGCGGTATTAATGGCGGGAACGTTGATCGGAGTTTGGCAGCGGCGTGCGCTGAGTATATTCGGTGTGTGGTTTTTCGCGATTCTAGCTCCTAGCTCCAGTGTGGTGCCAGTGGCGACGCAAACAATTGCTGAACACCGGATGTATCTTCCGCTGGCCACTGTAGTCTCGCTGGCGGTATTGGGGATACATGCTCTGCTCAAACGGTACGACAAGGTGGTGTTCGTGGCGTTGGCAGTAGGATTGGGCTTCATGACTTGGCAGCGAAACGAGGATTACCGAACCGACCTGGCTATTTGGAGTGACACATTGCGGAAAGTTCCGGACAACGTGCGCGCGCATAACAACCTTGCGATCGCGTTGTTTGCGGTGGGCAAGGCGACGGAGGCGATGCAGCATTTTGAGGAGTCCCTGCGAATTCGTCCGCAATGGGCGGAAACCCACTACAACTTGGGGAATGCGCTGGCCCGATCCGGCAACCCCGAAGAGGCAATCGCCCAGTTTCAGGCCGCGGTGCACATCTTGCCGAATTACGCCGACGCCCAGTACAACATGGCCGAGGTCCTGCTGTCGTTGGGCCGGACCCAGGAGGCGGTGGAGCATTATCAGGAAGTCCTGCGGATCGACCCCAACTATGCCCAGGCATATTACCAGCTGGGGAATGTTCTCGCCCGATCCGGCAGGCTGGAAGATGCAATTGCACAGTATAAGCGGGCGTTGCAAATCGAGCCGGGTTATGCGGAGGCCCGCCTCAACCTGGGAGTGGCATCCGCTGGGTTGGGGAGAAGCGAGGAAGCCATCAGCCAGTACGAAGAGGCGTTGCGGCTTCAGCCGAATTACGTGGCAGCTCACAACAGCTTGGCTAATGCGCTGGTCCGAGCAGGTAAGTTCGATGACGCGATCCGACAGTATGAAGCGGCCCTGCTAATTGAACCCGACTCGGCAGAGATTCACTGCAATTTAGGCGTTACCTTTGAGCGAGCAGGCCGTGCACCAGAGGCAATCGACCAATACAAACAGGCGTTGAGACTCCGGCCAGATCTGGTAACAGCAAAAAACGCACTGGCTCGGCTGGGTAGTAAGTAGCGCCACTGCCCTTGTCTTTTCCCCCGCGACTCAATACAGTCGCCCCATGTCTTCTGGCAGGCTCTTTATTGTCGGCACCCCCATTGGCAACATGGAGGACATCACGCTCCGCGCCCTGCGGGTGCTGCGGGATTCCAGCCTCGTGGCCGCCGAGGACACCCGCCACACGGGGATGCTATTGGCCCGAGCCAAGTTCCACTGACCATTCCATTGTTCGCACTCCATTTGACACCACGCCAATTGGGTCGCCGTAACAGATGGCGCTTGAACAGTTCCAAGAAGAAGAGGTTGTAGAACCGAACATCGCTTATCTTCAATTGCAGACTCTCCCTGTGTTCCCGCAGGAATCTTCCGGCCTCTTGAGTCGAAGCATCGGTAGGGATTCGCAATCACTTATCGATTCATTCAAAGTCGAGAGGGAAATTCTCAGCGATGAACGCAAAACGGCCCTGTTTGGGCACCGGCACGCGGGCCGCTATAGCCATTAGACCAGTACGAGAAGCACGGGAATTGCGCCATGACGCGCAGGGAGATGGGATGCAAATCAATATCAGTCGTAACGCCAATGAATTCAAACAGGACCGCCGTAGCGATAGCACCAGTGGTCGCCAGACTCGCAAGATATTGTTGCTCTGTGTCGTCAATCTACTCGTCGGGATTAACATCTGGGCGCAAGTGGTTGCCCCCAATGGCTTGTCCGCGAGCAGTGTCTGCTCCAACTCGGTGACCCTCACATGGGTTGATCCAAACACCAATTCACTGGCAGGCGTAGTAGAGCAAAGCGTCCTTGTTCTGAGGAGCACTCGCAGCTTGAATAAAGGCTATGCGACGATCGCCACGCTCCCAGCCTACACAACGACATACACCGACACCGGCGTTGTCGGCTCAAAAACCTATTATTATCGAGTCACCGCCGTCGACAGCAACGGACGGAAATACAACTCGAACCCGATTTCGGTCGCCACCTCCTCTCCTCTTACGCTGTCACCTTCAAGCAGTGATGTTCCCGATGTCGGCGGGTCTACGAACGTCCTTGTCACCGCCGGTTCCGGCTGCGGCTGGACGGCCAGTAGCACCGACGCGTGGATTACGGTTGACAGTGGCAATACTGGCTTCGGCACTGGAACAATTACCTATTCGGTTGCCCAGAACACCAGCACCAGTTCTCGGACGGGCTCGGTTACTGTCGTGAACCAAACAGTTAAAGTGACGCAGAACGGCAGCAGCGCCTGCACTTATTTAGCGTCGCCGACCAGCGCCAACATCGGAGCCGGCGGTGGCAGCGGCAGCTTCACGGTTACTCCGTCGAAAAATGGAAACGCATGCTCATGGGCGACCACGCCGACCGCCGGTTGGATTCACACAAGCAGCAGTGGGAGCGGTATCGGGATGGTCAGCTACACCGTTGATCCCAACACTGGCACCAGCCCGCGCATCGGCGCCATCACTGTCTCGGATGCTGGGGGCGGGTCTGCGACAACTTCCTACACGCTGACGCAGGCTGGGTTGTCGACCCCGCCCCCGCTGACGATTACCATCGCCTCACCCTTGTCGGCCGGGATGGTGGGCGTGGCCTACAGTCAGACGTTAGCGGCCACCGGCGGGACGACCCCGTACTCGTGGTCAATCAGCGCAGGCAGTTTGCCGGCCGGTTTGACGTTGACCAGCGGGGGCCTGCTCAGTGGCACACCCACCACGGCGACCACAGCGAGTTTCACCGTGCAATGCACCGGCGGCTCTACGACCACGACGGCATTCAGCCTGACGGTGAACCCGCCGCCGTTGACGATCACCACCGTTTCACCCTTGCCGGCGGCGATGGTGGGCGTGGCGTACAGCGGGACGTTCACAGCCACCGGCGGGACGACGCCCTACACCTGGTCGATCAGCGCGGGCAGTTTGCCGGCCGGTTTGACCTTGAGCAGCGGGGGCGTGCTCAGTGGTACACCCACAATGGCAACCACAGCGAATTTCACGGTGCAATGCACCGGCGGAACCACGACCACCGGGGCGTTCAGCCTGACAGTGAATCCGGCGGTCGTCAACTACACGGTCACCACCGCGCCCAGCCCGATAAATGGTGGCACCACCACCCCGAACGCCAGTTTTTCGAACGGATCCACTGTCACCGCCCAGGCGACGGCCAACACCGGCTACAGCTTCGTGAATTGGACCCAGAACGGGGCGATGGTCAGCACTTCGCCCAGCTACAGCTTCCAGCTCAACACGAATGTGACGCTGTTCGCGCACTTCACGACGGTCTATACAATCACGGTAACCGCCAGCCCGTCCAGCGGCGGCACGATCGCGGGTCTCGGCAACGGTATGTTCATCGGCGGAACGACCGTTTCGCTGACCGCGAGCCCGGCCACTGGCTACAGCTTCGTCAACTGGACCGAAAACGGCTCGGTCGTGTCCTCCACGGCGGCCTACGGCTTTACCGCGACCGCTAACCGTAGTCTGGTCGCCAACTTTGCAGCCACCAGCGCATCTGGGAATTTCTTGTGGTCCGTGGTTCATGGCGGAATTTCGCAAGACGATGGTCGCGCCGTGGCGGTGGACAAACGCGATGGCAGTGTCCTGCTCACAGGGGACTTCAGCGGGTCCGTCAGCTTCGGGGGTGCTACGATTTCCGGAACCTCCGGCACCAGCGTGATGCTGGCCAAGTATGCGGCCAACGGCGCCTATCAGTGGGCCGTGGCCCCAACCGGCAATGGCGTAAGCCAGGGCCAGGCCGTGGCGGTGGATGCCAACGGCAATGTGTTTGTGACCGGGTATTTCGCCAACTCGATCAATTTCGGAGCGCCCTCCGGCTCGATGACCAGCGCAGGCTGGTACGACCTCTTTGTGGCGAAATATTCTCCCGCGGGCGTCTGCCTCTGGTCCAAACAGTTTGGCAGTCCCACCTCGGGCGATAACCAGGGTGACGAATCTGGTTACGCCCTCGCGGTGGACAGCGCCGGCAATGTCATCGTCGGCGGCTCCTTCGACGGCACGGCCAATTTCAGCGTCAAGAGCCTGACGGCCGTCAGTGGAAAGAGCGGGTTCGTACTGAAGCTCTCCGGGGTCGATGGCACGCCGCAGTGGGTCAATCAGGTCGCCAGTTCCGCCTCCAGCGCGGTCCAGGGCGTGGCGGTGGATAGCGCCAACAATGTGCTCATCACCGGTTGGTACGGAGGCACTGTCAATCTCGGGG
>Ga0247667_1000063_pt1 | contig 69733 bp, 60 predicted proteins | sample CNK08_metaG_FD_183027 | JGI IMG/M metagenome (GOLD analysis project Ga0247667, IMG submission 183027) | Soil microbial communities from Purdue University Martell Research Forest, Indiana, United States - CNK08 | ecosystem: Environmental > Terrestrial > Soil > Temperate forest > Bulk soil... | reverse complement strand
CGTCTGCGCGCGGGGTCAAACCCGATACGTCGCGCGCCGAGTACGGCTTTGAGACGCGCTTGATGGCCCACTTGCGCACGGAACGGGAACAGGCCGTGCCGTGGTATGCGTTCGCTTGGAAACTGGTTCCCGCATTCGCCGCCATCGTCGTGGCGCTCGGGGTGTGGACATATGCCGGTTCTAACATCACCGACCTCCAAAGCGCGATCGCCGGCGATCACGAAGAAAATGCCCTGGCGACCTATGTGACAGGAGGATCACAATGAAGAACTGGAAAGCAATCGTCGGCGTCATTGTGGTCTTCGTGCTGGGTGGATTGGCCGGGAGCATCACCACTATCGCCGTGGTCCGCCACCGCCTTGTGCACGGGCATGGCGACCAAATGATGGCCGATATGATCGTCCGCCGGCTGAGCTGGGAACTGCGGCTGGACCGCGACCAGCGTGTCCAGTTGCGCACCATCGTCGCCGAGGGCCAGCAGGAGATGAAAGTCGTTCGCAAACAGATCCAACCCCAGGTGGAAGACATTCTCACCCGCTCCGAAGCCAAAGTGCGCGTCGTGCTTCGGCCCGACCAGCAGGAAAAATTCGACAAACTGATTGCGGAGCGCAAGGCGCGGTGGGCACAATCGAAGGATGGCTGAGCGGTTCGAGTTTTTTGAGCACACGGCGGACATCGGCGCCCACATTTATGGCGGAACGCTGGAAGAATTGTTCCGCAATGCCGCCGCGGCGCTTTTCGAGGCGTTCGGGTCGCTGCAGAAATCGGGAACTGCCGGCCAACGATCCGTGGACCTAAAAGCTGGTTCACCGGAGGACCTCCTGCACGATTGGCTCTCGGAATTGCTCTACGAAGTGGAATCCAACCACGTCCTCTACGATGATTTTGAATTCCTTCATCTCAATTCCCAGGGTTTGAAAGCCATGCTGCGTGGCGGGCCCATCGACTTCACCCGCTCGCAGACCACCGAAGAAATCAAAGCCGTCACCTACCACCAATTGCGCGTCGAGCAACTGCCCAACACCTCTTGGCGCGCCACCGTGATCTTCGACGTCTGAGTGTGCTTGTTTTTCCCTTGCGCAGCGTCTCGTGTCTGTTACTACTCTCAACTAGATGTTGGTTTTTCGTCCCAAATTATTTGACGCGCTACACGGCTACAATCGCGCCACCTTTTTGTCCGACCTCGCGGCGGGCGTGACTGTCGGCGTGGTGGCGCTGCCGCTGGCTATCGGATTTGCCATCGCTTCCGGCGTCGAGCCATCGCGTGGATTGTGGACGGCGATCATCGCCGGTTTTGTTATTTCCGCGCTCGGCGGCAGCCTTGTGCAGGTGGGCGGGCCGACGGGCGCGTTTGTGCCGATCCTCTTTGCGATCGTGGCCAGGTACGGTTACGACGGGCTGGTGGTGGCAACGATCATGGCGGGCGTCATGCTGGTGGCGATGGGCGCGCTCAAGCTCGGCAACCTGATCAAATTTATCCCCTACCCCGTCACGTCCGGCTTCACCAGCGGGATCGCCGTGATCGTCTTCGTCGGCCAACTCAAGGAGTTCCTCGGATTGACGGTGAAGATGCCCGCGCACACACCCGAGCAAGTCTCGGCCATCGCCCAAAACCTCGCACAGACGCAGTGGCCCGCGGTGGGGCTCGGCGTGCTGGCGCTGGCGATCCTGATGCTCTGGCCGAAGGCGTGGCGCCGCGTGCCCGCCTCGATTGTGGCGGTCGTTGTGACGACCGTACTGGTCGCGGTTTTTCAAATCGATGTTCCGACCATCGGTTCGAAATTCGGCGGCATCCCGCGCGGCCTCCCGAACATTTCCTTCCCGAAACTCAACTTTCTGGAGGTGCAGGAACTAATGATTCCGGCGTTGACGATCACGATGCTGGGCGCGATCGAGTCGCTCCTGTCAGCGATTGTGGCCGACGGCATGATCGAATCGCGCCACGATTCCAACCAGGAATTGATGGGACAAGGGGTCGCCAATGTGCTCTGCCCGTTTTTTGGCGGCATCTCGGCGACCGGCGCGATCGCGCGCACCGCCACGAACATCCGCAGCGGCGCGAAAACGCCCGTGGCCGGCATGATCCATTCCATTACCTTGCTGCTCATCGTCCTGATCGCCGCGCCACTGGCGAAATCCATTCCGCTGACCGCCCTGAGCGCGGTGCTGTTGGTGGTCGCCTATCGCATGGGCGAATGGGAAAACTTCCCCGAATTATGGCGCGGGCCGAAGAGCGATTTCATGGTGCTGGTGGTGACGTTCGGGTTGACGGTGGTTTTCGATCTCACGATTGCTGTCGGCGTGGGGCTGACGATGGCGGGTGCCCTGTTCGTCAAGCGCATGGAGGAGATCACGCAGATCCGGCTCGTTACCGCCGACAGCGAACTGGACGTCGGCGGTGGCTCCATTCGGGACAAAGAAATTCCCAAAGGCGTGCTCGTCTATCGGATCGAGGGCCCGTTCTTCTTTGGCGCCGCAGAGAAACTCGAGGCCGCCCTGGAACGATACTCGACCGTGCCGCGCGTCGTAATCTTCCGCATGCGCACCGTGCCGGCGGTCGACGCGACGGGTTTGCACGCCCTCGAGGTCATGCTCGACAAGTTCCATCGCAAGCGCACGCAACTGATCCTGAGTGGCGTCCAACCGCAGCCGATGAAAGTGCTCTTCAATGCCGGGTTCATCGACAAGATCGGCCTGGACAACGTCTGCGCCAACATCGACGCGGCGTTGGCCCGGGCGGGCCGGCTTGTGGAAGGTACTTCTCAGGAAGGGAAAGCCGCGCCGTAGAACGCGGTTCAGTGGTCGTCAATACACGTCGTCGATCTGGTCCTTGCCGTCTTGCTGGGTCGGGATCTCAATGCCCTTGATGTCGCCACCTTTTCCCTCGTCTTCCTTGTGGGCGTAGTAGTATCCGCGGGAGTAGTAGCTGTAGTAGTAGGGATAATAGTGATAGTAGCCAACGCGACCGGGTTCGAGGTTGTTCAGGACAAAGCCGAATACCTTGGCGCCACGGCTGACCGCCGTCATCTTCGCCACCCGGACGTAGCGCCGTGACGTGCGGCCCGCCCAAATGATGAAGAGCACTCCGTCCACAGCCGATCCGAGGATGGCGCTGTCGGCGATGCCCATGACGGGCGGACAATCCACGACCACGCGGTCGTAGTGCTTGTACGCCCAGTCCAGGAACTCCTTCAAGCGCCAGCCAAGGAGCAGTTCCGCCGGGTTGGCAGGATAGGCGCCACAGGTGATGACGTCGAGCTTGGCGACGTCGCCGCGTTTGATCACCTGCTCCGCTGTCGCCTCGCCCAGCAGGATGTCGGCGAGACCCTTGTCCTTCTCGAAGCCGAAATACTTGTGGATTTCGCCGCGGCGCAGGTCGGCATCGATAAGCAACACGCGGTCCTCCACCTGGGAAAAGCCGATGGCGAGATTCACGCACGTGGTCGTCTTGCCCTCGCGCGGGACAGCGCTGGTCACGAGCATCGAGCGCAGCTTCTCGCGCGGTGTGGAAAAGATGATGGCGGAACGCACCACCCGATAGGATTCCGCCACGCCGCCCTGTTGCTTCAGCTTGTCGAGGCGATGTACGCTGAGGTCATCGGGGTTCCACTGTGCTGCCGGGATCATCCCGAGGAATGGCAGTTGCAGGTCCCGCTCCACCTCCTCCGCCAGCTTGATCGAATCGTCGATGTACTCAAAGAAAAACGCGATGGCCAAACCGAAACCCAATCCCAAAAATGCCGCAATCAACAACCCCCTGACCTTCTTGGGATAGACAGGCTCGCCTTCAAGGATGGCGGGCTCCGAGACGGAAATGGTGCGGGCGTTAAAGCCTTGTGACGCATCGATCTTCATCAATTGGTTCAGCAGGGCGTTATAGAGGGACCGGGTTCTTTCGACGTCGTCATGGATGGTTTGGCCCAGCAGCACGGATTTGCTCCGCTCCATGCCCTCCTTCTTGGCGTCCTCCAGGCCCTTCTCCGCGTATTGAACCTGGGCCTCCAGGGAACTGATTCTCGCATTCTGGATGTCACGCGCGAGCTTCATCTGAAACCGGATATTCTGGTTTACATCGTCCAACTCCTGTTGCGCAGTGACTACGGCGGGGTGCCGACCCTTGAGGGTCCTCGACAAATCCTGGATTTTCACCTCGAGACCGGCTCGCCGCTGCTCGAGATCTACCAAGGTGTGCACCAGGACCTGATCCGAGGTAGCCGCGGCAACCGAGGCAATGGACTGCGCCAGGCTCGCGTCGCCGGAGTTTCTCCTGGCATCAAGCGTGAGATTGCCCACGGAGGCCAGGAGGGAATCCGCGTTGGTGGTCGCATCTGATGGAAATTTCGCGGCCGGCTCGACGCCGTCTCCAGTGCCTGTCAACATCCCGAGTGAGTTGGTGCCGTCCGCTTCCGCAAGCAACCCCCCCGGTGGCAGCGCCACGCTGCCGGCCAGATTGGTCTCGGCGGATATTCCGTGGGCTGCCGAATATTGCTGGGACTGCTGGGATTGGTCCAGGAGCGCTATCGCGGCCGCCGCATTATCCTTATCGAGGGCATTGGCCACCGCCTTTGCCCGGGCCAGTTGTTCCTTGAGCGACGCAAAATCCGCGAGGTTCATGTAGAACGAGCGCCACCAGACACCTTCGGTCCCTTGCATCTGCGGCAAGTCGTGCTCCTTCGCGTACTCAACATATCGCTCCTGGGTTCCCTTCAATTCCTGCCCCAGCCGGTTGATCTCACGCGTCAACATTAGTAGCGCCGACTCTGAACTCTGGGAGCGCTGCTCGTCACGGTATCGGAGGTATTCCTCGCAAAGCGCGTTAGCGAAGTCCTTCGCGAAATCCGTGGATGGACTGTCGACCGTGACCTGTAGAATGGAGGAACCGCGGACGACCTGGACCTTCAGATCGAACAGATTCTCATGGATTTCCTCGGTCGTCTTCCGCAACCGTTGCTGGACGCGCCGCAACATGGTCTGGCCCGTGAGGATGTCGATCTCGGTTGCGTAGAAACGGCTCTCGTCCTCGCGGAGCACTTCGGAAACTGGCAGCGACCCGCCGGCGTTGGTGACGCGCATTTTCGCGTTGGCCTGGTAAATCGGCTGGCGCGTGAACAGAAAGGCGGTGGTGCCGGCCATGCTGAGCAAAAAACAAATCAGGACGAGCCATTTCCGCTTGAGCAGGACAACGATGTACTCCTTGATGTCGACGCTCTCGGACCGGTGCTCCCCGCTGTTCTGGCTTCCGCCGCTCTGGTTGATCATAGACAATTCCGCGCCCCGACTAAAAGTTGATCAGTTTTTCGGGTACGATGATCCAGTCCCCGTTTTGCACTGAAATGTCCTTTTCAAATTCGCCCCGCTTCATGATTCGATCCACGTCGACATACGTGATGGACTTCCTGCCCGCTTCATTATAACGGATCAATTGCACCTTTCCGCCGTTCGCGAAAGTTGCAAAATTCCCCGCAGCGATGATCGCCTTGGTCACGGTAAACCTTTCGTCCTTTGGCAGCAGTAGCGGCCCGGGCCGGTTCACGTTGCCGATCACGTAAATCACCCCGCCCCCGGCGCCAAGGGGTACCGCCTCGACCGCGACGGTCACCGTCGCCTTTTGAAAATAGTCCTTCTCCAAACTCTCACGGATTTTCTGCGCCACTTCATCTGGCGTGAGGCCTTCCACTACGATCCGTCCGAGCGGCGGATAGTCGATCGCCCCGCTGGTCGGAACCAAATACGCGCGATTCAGGCTGCGATCCTCGTCCACAGTCACGCTGATGGTCACCCCGGGCACAATCACTCTGGGTTTGGAATTTGTCGCAGTCGTTGCATTCGTTCCCGCGCTACTGTAGGCTGTGTCCTTGGTGGCAGAGGCGAATTTCTCAGGAGACAAGTCCTGTATGGATTGGATAGACTGGCACCCGGCGAACAAAAGACAAAAAGCGGCAACCGTGAAAACCCATTTCATCAGCCTACAATCATATCGGCGGCCTCCGGCTCCGTCAAGCGGACGCCCCGCAGCTTTTTCATTGGCAACCATAGTCACAAAACCAGAAACTCCTTGACTACAAATGATTTCGACACAAAACCACCATCAACAACTCAAAGCCCTTCTCTCCCAAAGCGACTGGGACAACGCACAAGCCTTGTGGCTCGAATTAGCAGAGCAATTCCCTGACCAACCCGAGTTTTTGCTCCTGCTTGTGAAAGAATTTGCCGACGCCGGCCAGCCCGCACTGGCCGCAGAGCTGGCTTCGCTCATAGCTGGGAATATCAAGGCTGCTGGCAAGCATCATGAATGGTTGTATGCCCTTAAGCTGCAGACAGAAGCGCATCCAACCGATAAGCACCTTCGCGCCGAGATCACCGAGGCGCTCACCGAGATCCATGAAAAGGATGCGCGTCTCAAGACGATCCTCACGGTTACCGAGCTTGATCAAAATCGTACACCTCTTCCGGCAGCACTGGCCAGAATCGACACACTGTTGGCTCTCCAACCAGATGCCTTTTGCCAGCATAAGAGTTGGGGATTTGGCCGCGTCAAATCCTTCGATACCACGTTGGGTCAGATCGTCGTCGGTTTTGCGCACAATCCCTCCCATTCAATGCAGCTTGCGTATGCCGCTACGAGCCTCACACCTGTAAGCCAGGAGCATGTTGAAGTCCGCAAGATAATTGACCCGGAGGGTCTCAAGCGACTCAGCACCGAAGACCCCGTCGCTTTGCTTCGCCTCGCGCTCCTCAGTCTCAATCGCTCCGCCATTGCCGACCGCATCGAATCCATGCTCTCGGGCTCGGTTGTCCCCGCGGATCAGTGGAAGAAGTGGTGGGACAATGTCCGCAAGCTGGCAAAGAAGGATCCGCATTTCGAGCTTCCCCTGAAAAAGACTGACCCGATCGTGCTGCGGACAGCGCCGGTTTCGCAACAGGATGAAATCCTAGAAGCGTTCCGAGATGCCAAAGGCCTCATCCAAAGGACCGCTGTCGCGCGTGAATTTCTCAAGCGTATCGATGAAATGGACAACGCCGATCTCCTGATCCAAGAGTTCCAGGACGCGCTGCTGGATGCGCTCAATAAAACGCCGGTGAGTCGCCAGCCCGAGCGCATCGAAGCCGCCGTCGTCCTCGAACAACTCGGTCGCCGCCGGCAAACTGCCGTGGAAGATGCCGGCGCTTTTCTCACCAACCTGCTCGCGGGGATCCACAATCTGTCGGCGCTGCTCGACGACTTGAGCACGTCCGCGCAGAAACGTGTGCTCGCGGTCCTCAAGACCTCCGCGCCCGACCGCCTGTTCCGCGAGCTTAATCGGTTCTCCACAAAAGTCCTCGACGAAATTCCCGATCTGTTGGGCCAAAATGCCGGCGCAATTAAACAATGGGTGCATAATCAAACTGCGGGCGCGGAGCTGTTGTGCTGGATTTGCCGTAATGTCTCAACACCGGCTTCCCGCAAGGCCTGGCCCTGGCTCGATGATTTTCAGACTCCCGAGCTTTTGCTGGCCGTTGTGGAAGCCATTGAGTCGGCACCAACCAAGTCCGCCAATAAGAAGCTTCGTGATGTGCTCTTCGAGGAGGGCGAATTGGTGGCCGATCTCCTCGCCGCAGCTGACACCGAAACGGTGCGCAACCTGACGCGCCTGATCTTGTCCAGCGGCGCAATCGAGGAACTCGACCGTCGTTCGCTCATGGCGCGCATCGTCAAGGAACACCCATTCGTGCAGGAATTCCTCATCTCGAAGACCGTCAAGGAGCAACCGATTGTCGTCTCGTGGGCCAGTTACCACAAACGCATGGCCGAACTCGAGGATATCGTGCAGAAGAGGATTCCGGCGAACAGCAAGGAAATCGGTCTCGCCCGCAGCTATGGGGACCTGCGCGAGAATTTTGAGTTCAAGGCTGCCAAGGACACGCAAAAACTCCTGATGCGCCGCCGCGCCGAACTCGAAAGTCTCCTCTCGCGTGCGCAGGCCACCGACTTCGCCGACGTCAAGACCGATCTCGTCAGCATCGGAACCAGCGTCACCGTTACCGACCTCGGTGCCAAGCAATCGCTCACCTATCACATCCTCGGCGCGTGGGACAGCGACCCCGCCCGCGGCATCATCAGTTACCCCGCCGCTCTCGCCCAGGCCCTGCTCAACAAACACGCCGGCGACACCATCGAATGGAAAGGCGACGCCGGCCCGCAGACATTCCGCGTCGACCGGATCGAGAAAGCGCCCGCGGAGATTTTGAACGCACTATAACAACAGACTGACTGTATCTTTTCACGGCAACCAGCGAGCCGCAAGGTGGGGGTCGAGCGCGTCGGATGATTTTGGCGGAAGTTTCGTGACAGCTTCACGCAGTCTTGGTGCGAATTCACTGCGGGCGAGTAGTACCGACGTGTCATCGGCCCGGATTACTTCGTACCCATGCGCGCGCAGGTCCGCGGGCGAAAGCTGTGTCGTACGTAACTCCAGGATGATGAAATCCACACGGTATTCTCGCAGAAGCCGGTCCCAGTCCGTGCCGGTCCTGTGGAAAAATCTTTGGTTCATCTCAAAGGTCGCGTCCGGGTATGTTTCCTCGTACCGCCCATCCATCGAGACTTTGATCCGGGGTGCCAGCCGCCATGAAGCATAGCTGCCCCAGCGAAACGGCACCGCAAGATTTCCTTTCACCGCGGCTTGGTCGAGCGCCGCGACCGCGCCGACCGGATAGAAACTCAGTGGCACAATGGGTTGCAACGAAGCCTGTGGCAGGAATTCTATCGCCACGAAGATCGCCAGGACGACATGGATCGCCAGAACCGTGACGAGTGGCACCCGCCGACACCAACGCTCGGCATATGGTCCGAGATACACAAGGACCGTCAATCCAAAAAACGGCGCGTGGCGTCGATGCAGCCATGCCGCAATGGCCGTCAGCGCCAGCATTGTCAATCCCAACGCGGTGCGTTGTTTCCATTCCCCGACAATCGCCACGAGCGCGATAACGAACAGAATGCGGAATCCGAAATAGGGATCACCGCCCCAGAAGGGCATCGGGCCCCACTCGGTGATGTCCATTCGCGGATGTAGCCAGGCGGGCACGAGATACGTCCAGTAATGGACTCCATACGGATTGATGCACGTGACGGTAGCGGCGGCCAACAATGTGAGGAGCATCGTGCGCGTCCGCACCGACGCCGCGTAGACGCCCATCGCAATGAGCCCGACCACGAATCCGCCGTGCACATTCGCCCACACGAGCACCAGGGGCGGTATGACGAATGCCAGCCACTGTCGCCCAGTGCGCATTTCTTCGAGGCACAACAACGTCAGCGCAAAGAACAGATACGTCAGCGCGTGGCTACGTATCACGGTCACATAGCCGGGTAACACGGTCACCGCGCAGGGAATCGCCAGCAGCAACAGCGTGGACCAACCGGTTCCGCTGCGTCGCGCAGCAAACAGGCACAAAAGAATTGCCGCGCACGCCGTAGTGATCTTCAGCAGCATAAGGGACACGGGACCAAACGTATTGAGCAGCCAGGAGAAAATAACGCCTGCGCCCCATTCGTGATCGATCCATTCGGGCAGGGTCGGCGTGAACGCGAACACATCGTGGCGCATCAGGCTGCCGGTTCGCCACACACGCGCGCCCACGGCCAGCCGCGCCCACAAATCTCCGTCGACGATGCGGTGATACGCTAGCACGACCGCGAACGCGAACCCGCCCACGATCAGCGTGGCCAGCGCCCGCTGTTTGTCGCTGCGCATGCGGCGTACTCTGAAATGCGCCCGTGATTGTGTCGAGTGCAAAAGCAGTTTATAAATGCCGCGATGCGCATCGTGGTCACGGGTCTGGTCGGGCAATACGCTTTCGGCGGCGTAGCGTGGGATTATTTGCAGTATGTCGAGGGTTTCCGCCAGTTGGGGCACGACGTCTATTATCTCGAAGACACGGAAATGTGGCCGTACGACCCGATCAAGGACACAATCTCCGCCGATGCCAGCTACAACGTTAACTATCTTCGTGGTGTCATGGAGAAACTCGGGCTAGCCGACCGCTGGATTTACCGCAGCGCGCCCGACGCGAGCTATCACGGCCAGACCGAAGCGGCCGCCAAGGAGATTTGCGCGACGGCGGATCTCTATTTGAACGTCTCCGGCTGCGGCTGGCTGCGACCCGAGTATTTGTCGATTCCGTGCAAAGTTTTTCTCGACTCCGACCCGATGTTCACCCAGGTCGCGCTTGTGCTAGGCAAGCAGGATGTGATCGATCGAATCCGCGCCCATAACAAACATTTCACGTTTGCCGAGAATATTGGCGCCACGGACTGCCGCATCCCCACGACTGGTTTCGATTGGATTCCCACACGCCAACCTATCGTGCTCGGCTGGTGGGAGCTTCCTGCGGAGCCGCCACGGGATGTGTTCACGACGGTGATGAACTGGGTCTCCTACAAAAGCTGCGAGTATAGCGGCGAAACATGGGGACAAAAGGACGTCGAATTCCTAAAGTTCGCCGATCTGCCGGGGCGAACTCCCCAGAAGTTTGAGATCGCGATGGGCATGGGTCCGGGCATGAAACGCCCAACCGCGATGCTGCAACAGAAGGGCTGGCAGATCATCGAACCCGCCGAGCATTTGCCAGATCCCTGGACGTATCGGGAGTACCTGCGCCGCTCGAAGGGCGAATGGAGCGTCGCGAAGGAGGGCTACGTCAAATCCCGTAGCGGCTGGTTCAGTTGCCGCAGTGCGTGTTACCTTGCGCTGGGCCGCCCCTGCGTATTGCAAGACACTGGTTGGAGCAACATTTATCCGACCGGCCATGGACTTTTCGCCTACCAAACCATCGACGAAGCGCTCGCGGGTGTCGAGGCGGTCAGCGCCGACTACGCTGCGCATTCTCGCGCCGCGCGTGAGTTGGCTGGACAGATGTTCGACGCACGGAACGTTCTGGCCGACCTCATCACCAGGGCGGGCGCGTGAGCCGCCCCCTCGCCATCGTTGCCGGCTATCTGGTGCGCTATCCGCTGGGTGGTCATATTCTTTCACAACTCCATTTCCTGGCAGGACTGCAGCGGCTCGGCTATGAAGTTGTGTTCGTCGAACATTATGGTTGGTCGCACTCCTGTTACGATCCGCGCACCAACGCAATGACTGACGACCCAGCGTACGGCCTCGCGCAAACGCAACGTGTTCTCGACACGCTGGGGTTGCGCCATTGGAGTTTTGTGGATGCACATGGCATTTGGCACGGTCAACCGCGCGAACAAATCCTGCAATGGTGTCGCGAGGCCGAAGTGCTGGTAAGCCTCGCGTCGGTCACCTGGTTGGAAGAGTTTCGTGAGACCCGCAACCGCATCTTCATCGATACCGACCCTGGATTTACCCAATTCGGCATGTCCCGGACGCCGACGCCATCCTGCGGCGGATTTGCCTCGCCATACGATTTCCATTGGCATTTCACGTTTGGCGAGCGCATCGGCAAACCGGATTGCCCGATTCCCAGCCACGGCCTCACGTGGCGACCGACGCGGCAACCGATCGCGCTGGAATTGCTCCCGACACGGTTCACGCCCGACGCCAAGTGGTTCACGACCGTCATGAGCTGGAGCGCACGGAAGCCAATGATATACCAGGGCGTCGAGTACGGGCAAAAGAACGTCGAGTTCCTCCGCTTCATTGACCTGCCGAAACGTCTTGGTCCGATTTTTGAGGTTGCGCTGGCTGGTCCCAACGCGCCGCGAACGGAAATCGCCTCCGCCGGTTGGCGAATCGCCGACCCGTTGCAAGTCACAGCCACGCCCCGCAGTTACTGCGAGTATATCGCCGGGTCGCGCGGCGAATTCAGCGTGGCGGTCAACCTTGAGGTGAAGTCAAAAAGCGGCTGGTTCAGCGACCGTACTGCGGCTTATCTTGCTTCGGGCAAACCCGTAATCGTACAGGACACCGGTTTCAGCGAATTCCTGCCGTGTGGCGAGGGACTCTTCGCTTTCCGAACGGCGGATGACGTCGTGGCTGCCGTCGAGGAAATCGAAAAGGATTACGAGCGCAACTGCCGGGCGGCGCGGCGGATTGCCGAAGAGTATTTCGATTCGGACAAAGTGCTGCGGGCGATGTTGCAGGCGTGCGACCTGCCGGTGCCACGCTAATCGGGTTTAACGAACTTCTTTGGTGCGTTGAGTTTGATTAATTTCAGGTCCTGGGCGCAAAGATCCAGCACGGCGGTTGCCAGCCGCACCGTGCGGCGCGTGCGCAGATGAAGGTAGCTCACCCAGAGACCGATCAGCACCAGCGGCAGGGCCGTCAACCCCCACAGCATCAACAGCGGGACTTGCGACGATGGCAAGGCCAGTGACCACCACAATCGTGAGGAGAGACACATCCCGACCACCACACCAAAGAACGACATTTTCCCGAGCAATGTCCAGCCGCCTTCGAGACGCGCTCGCAACAGACGCTTCTCGCCGCCATGGTTCTCTGACACAGTCTTCACGAGCACCTTGCTGAAACGGTCCCCGTAGATGGTCACATCAAATTCATCCCAACCGCAATCGGCGCGCGACTGCCATTGGTCGCGGTCGAGCACTTCCAGCAGCGCTTCGAGGAATGTGAAGCGCTCGATGCTCTTTTCGTTCCAATAATTGAGCGTATGCATGGAACCCAGTCCTTCCTGTTGCGCCGCCAGGGCGCGCACAGTTTCGCGCGCTGCAACCGGCGTCTCGGAGCGGCGCAACCGCCGCCCGTATCTCTGCCACCCACGCACAATCGGCTGCGAGAGATACAAGATCGCCACCAGCGGACGCGACCACCAGCGCATCTGCCACGGTGGCAACTCGACGCGCACCGCCGCGGCCGTTGCCATGGCCAGGCTCGCGAGCACCGTCAACACAGGCAACGGCCACAAGGCCGGCCAGACTGTTGCGAGCAGAAACGCGCCCACTGTAAATAAGACATGCCACTCCAGGCTTGTTAAAAGCGTCAGCAGGCCGCTGGGTTCGGGCGTGTACAACGTCTGAAAAAGCGCACTCCCAAAGGTGCCGTGATAGATCACGAATTTGCCGAAGAACCCGGCGATCTTCGACGGACTGTAAATGCGCCCGCGCCAGCGCATCCCGCCGAGGCTGTTGAAGTACTCCGGGTGCTTGCGCCGCAACAGCGACTCCGCGATACCGTAACCGCGCTGCTGCTTCAGGTAGGCCTGGATGGTGTTGCGACGGTAGTGCCAGACAAAACCCGCGTGGGAAAAGGCGATCTTGCGGCCGCGCTGGAGCAGGCGCCAGCAAATGTCCACGTCGTCGCCCGCCGCGCGAAACTGGGCATCGAACCCGTGTGTCTCCTCGAGAGCCCACCTCCAAAAGGCCATGTTACAGCCCGGGATGTGCTCCGCGTTGCGGTCGTCGAGCATCACATGCGCCGGGCCGCCCGGCGAAACCGCGACACAGCCGGCGATGGGACTGTCTTCAGGCGGCGGAAAATTGTGGCCACCGATCGCGCTGGCGTCGGTCTTGAGCAAATCCCCGACAAGATAGTACAGCCAGTCTTCATCGGCGCGACAATCACTATCGGTGAACGCGACAATTTCACCCGTGGCGGCGTGGATGCCGGCGTTGCGCGCGGCGCTCAACCCCATGTTCGGCTGGTGGATTGCGCGCACGGTCGGGTAGTGGGCCACGACGCGCGCCGTGTCGTCCGTCGAACCATCGTCCACAAGGACGATCTCGTAATTCGGGTAATTAAGGTGGGTGAGCGAATCGAGGCACGACGGCAGGGTGCGCGCACCGTTGTAGCTCGCCACCACGATACTCACCTTCGGGTATTGCGGCAGCGGGAAATGCGGGGCGCGTTTGTACCGTTCAGCCACGACGTGAAACGCTCCGCGCGGTTTTCGATCCCGCGTCGTCAGCCCGAAAAACCAATTCTCAATTTGATGGCCGCCGGTGTGCCAGTCGTCCGTGAACGCGAAGAGAAACATGCCCGCCAGGCCGGCCCGAAAGGCGATCTCGATATGGCCGCCAAGAATCTGCGCCTTGGTCTCTTCGCCTTCCCGCTGGGAGTCGACGCCAAACTCGGCCAGCAGCAGCGGTTTGTCACCCGCGATGTTCTGCAAGCGGTCAAGGTAGTTCGCAAAGGGGCGCGGTTCATGGAGATAGACGTTGAAGCTGACGAAATCGAGGCTGGCCGGTTGTAAAAACTCCGTCGTGGGAAAATTAACGAAGGTGACGAGCCGTTGCGGATCCACCTCCTTGACGATGGCGGCGAGTCCATCGATGAAGTGCGCAATGCGCTTCGCGCCGTACCAGCGGGCGATGTCCGGCGGGATTTCGTTGGCCAGTGTGAGTGCGAACACGGCGGGATGGCCCTTCAGCGCCTCCGCCGCCCGGCGCGTCGCGTCCCGCGCGAACTGGATCGTCTCGCGATCCTCCAGGAAGCAGGTATGTTTGGGCCAATAGTAATCCACAAGCACTTTCAATCCGTGCTGCTGGGCGAGGTCGAGGAACCAGTGCGGAGGCACGTGATAGACACGCAGGCAATTCGCGTTCAGTTCCTTCATCAACGCAAAATCACGTTCCGCCTGTTCGGGCTTCGGGAAGGTGCTACCGGCCTGGTCCGGCTGGAAGGGGCCGTAGGTCACGCCACGAGGATGAAACTTCTGGGAGCCGATGCGGAAGAACTTGCCCTCCGTCACCACTCGCTCCGTCGGCGCAACCACGCCAGGTGATTTCGTCCGCGCCACATCCGTCCTCGTCACCCTTTCGGGGTGCTTTACCGGCGGAGTGTCAATAAGTTGGGGAGTTGGCACTAATTCCTCGTGGTCGAGGATGCTTCCTCGACTTGGACCTTGCACCAAGCTTGTACCAAATAGCTGTCGCATCGTCAATCCGTGTCAGTCCCGTGTCTTTCAGAGACCCAATTGCCTGAAATAGACGTGTGTGCGAACAATTTATTCAGTCGTGCTCGCAGAGGGAACTTGACAATGGAACGCTAACTGTTATACTCATATATAACAGTGTATGTTTATCCGCTTGGAAAGCACTTCAGCTGTTCCAATCTATCGGCAGATTGTCGATCAGATTGGCTACCAGATTGCCAACGGCACGCTGCGAGCAGGTGATCGCCTGCCGAGCGTGCGCGAGTTGGCCAGACGGCTGCCCGTCAATCAGAACACCGTTCTCAAAGCCTACGTCCTGCTCGAAGAGGACGGCTTGATTAATCGAAAACAAGGCGATGGGACCTTCGTCGCCGACGCGCCACCAGCGGCAAAAAAAGCGGATCGACACAAGCAGGTTTCCGGGATTCTCGGCCAGGCGGCCGCGCAGGCGGTTCACTTTGAAATCTCGCGTCCCGAATTGCACCAACTCTTGGATGAAGAAATTGAGAAACTCACGAACGGAGGCCGGTCGCCATGAGCAACTCCAATGCTGACATTCGAATCGAAGGCCTGCGCAAATCCTTCGGTGGCCGTGACGTTCTGCGCGACGTGAATCTTGAAGTTCCCGCAGGTTCCATCTTCGGGTTCCTCGGCTTGAACGGCGCCGGCAAGACCACACTGATTCGTATTTTGCTGGGGCTGCTTCAACCCGATGCGGGTCGGTGCCTGATGGCGGGAATCGATCCCCTGACCCAACCCATCGAAGCGCGTCGGCGCATCGGTTACATGGCGGAAAACCAGGTGATGTATGGTTGGATGCGGGTTAACGAGTTGATCGAATGGGTCGCGCTCTTTTACCCGGCTTGGGATGCAACTCTCGCAGAAGACCTGCTCCAGCGAATGCGCCTCGATCCGAGCCAGAAAGTTGGCGCGCTTTCCAAGGGCCAAACCAGCCGCCTGGCCCTCCTGCTAGCTCTGTCGCACCGCCCGAAACTGGTCATCCTCGATGACCCGACATTGGGTTTGGATCCCATCGCCCGACGCGACCTGCTGCGTGACATGATCGGGCATCTTCAAGATCAAGGCATCACCGTCTTCTTCTCCTCACATCTCCTCTACGAAATCGAGCCCATTTGCGACCGCGTCGCGATTCTGCACGAAGGACGTATTCTCAGGTGCGCGCCAGTGGATGAACTGCGAGAGAACATCAAACGCCTTGTCTTCCAATCCTCTCAATACATTGATACGTCAAAACTCCCGGGCTTGCTCGACATACAATCCTACGACGGCCAGTTAGCGGTCACGGTTGAAGACGTTGATGCGACACGTCGCGCGCTGGGCCCAATCCATCCGCTGCGCGAAGTAGATCTGAACCTCGACGAAATCTTCGAAGCGTACGTCACTGGACGAAGAGAGGCACCCCATGCCGGCTAACGGACAAAAAATCTTTCGCGCACTGCTGCGTAAGGAATGGCAGGAGCAACGCTGGCGGTTTTTCCTTGGCGCTACCGTCTTGAGCGGCTTGCTGGCGGGTCTGTTGCGCGCGCAAATCATCCCTAACGGTGAAGCGGCCCTGTTGATTTACGGCCCCGTCGGTTTGGTTATGACCATTTTTCTGGCCATGGGCTCTGTCGCGAGTGAGCGGGCGGATCACACTTGGGAATTTCTGACGGTGCAGCCAGTTTCACGTGCCCGATTGTTGGGCACGAAATGGGCAATGGGCCTCGCCCTGCTCGCCGGGATAATAGCCATTGCGACAACAGCAGGTATGGTCGCCATGGCCAGCCGCGGTTTTCGCCGGTTGCCAGAATTCGAGTATGAAGAGATCCGCTACCGCAGTAACTTTTTTCACCTTCTGACGGGAGCGCATCCAATACAAACAATCGGCGTCTTCGCATTGGTCGCGACCATCTCGCTGGCCTGTTGGTACACCCCCTTGTTCTTTCTGCTGACGCGGGCGAAACATGAGTTCACCGCGGCGCTCGGTGGGATTTTCCTGACGATTGCGCTCCTCGTGTGGCTGATCCAGCTCTCCGCCGGAGCATCAACGGATTTCGCAGGAACCGTCTCGTTCTATCACGCGGCGCTCTCCTGCTCGGGGTTGCTCAACCCGCTCTCACCGGCGGTTCTCGGTTTCTCCGAGAATTTTGCGCCTTTCTTGCCGGTACTGCTTCTGGCGCAAGTCGGGTTGTGGATCGTTCTCCCTGTATGGCTGGTTGGCCGGAATTCCGGCCGCCTGATTCAAAAATGGATGCAAACATGAATGCCTCTTTCGCCGCAACCCAACCGCTTCCGTCGAGGTCCGCAATGAATAATCTCTCGCGGAAGGAGTATCGCGATGCGCGCGAAGTCTTGATCGGCGGGATTGCAATCTTCTGGGTTGTGCCAATCGTTCTCGAGTTGCTTTTCATCGCAATCGGCCGAGAGCGTGAAACATTTCCGTTCGTGTGGGCGTTCCTGGCCCTCGTTGGCTGGCTCTACGCCGTGGTCAGTGGCGCGCACACTGTTTGTCGCGATTGGGGCAAACCCGAAGAGCATTTCTTACTGGCGATGCCGGTTTCCGCGCGACACGTGGTTTGGGCCAAACTGAAGGCTGGGGCTGTGATCCTTTTCGTTGTGCTGCTTCTCGCGGCAGCTTGGGATTTCACTATGGATCGTTCGGACATGTTCCGGGGGACTCTCTGGCACGCAACTGATATGTTGGCAATGGTTCGGTGGGCAATTCTCTGGGGATGGATCTTTGCAGTCGGATACGTAATTGGGTTCACCACGGCGATAGTCACACGCCAAATGCTGGCCAGCACGCTCGTCGGTTGCCTCACGCTGTTGGTCTGGCTCGTCGCCCCGCTGATCTCTTCCCGGCTCCAATTCCTGCATCCAAAGTGGTGGAGTACAGTGGAGTCCGTCAAGTCTTCCACCGACAGTTCGTGGCTCGGCTTTGGCTGGCCGTTTGTCGTGCTGACGGTGCTAGGGCTGGTCACCTGCGTCGGGACGACGTTGATCGGTTGCACGCGGGAGCGCGTCATTCGGCTTGGCCACAAACAACTGGCGTGGGCGGCGGCCCTCATCGTGTTGATGTTGCTTGGCCTCGCGTTGGGAGAAGTCGGAAACTCGCTCGTCGTGCGCGACCAAAAAGAGATCTTTCACAATGAGAACTTCTGGTATCCGAGGGTATTGGTGGCTAACCAGGGCGATCAGTTTTACGCGGTGTCGGCAAGGCCCATTTCCACGCCGTCAGTATCTCCCCGGCACGGGCGCGTGCCCACAATTTGGCGCCTGCAACTTGCATCCTTTCGCCTGGATGACCGCGGCCGGATCCAAGATCTACGGCAAGCTGATCTACCCAACAAGTTGAACGAGTACGGGCGCATCGTCGGCCTTGCTATTGACGAGAATGCAGAACTGGTCCTGACAATGAGCCATACCACCAAAAGAAAGGATTCGGACAACGACTGGGATACGGGCTTGCTGCGCTTGAGGCTATCGTGGCCCAGCCACGGACCGCTACAGGTCATCAGTCGTACGACAGTTGAACCGCCACCCGATCGGTTACCCGTCGCACCCGTCAACGTCTACAACGACTGGGAAGGTAAGGTCAGCCGTTACGCCTACTTACAGGAAAGGGTATCGGGAGACGTACACGATGTCCTGCCAAAAGAACGCAAGCTCTACGTCTTCGATTGGTCTGATGGGCCAACCCCCCAGCCGCGTTACGAGATTCAGTTGCCGCCGCGGACATACGCCCAAATCTATCGCGGGGAATTGCACTTCGAATTATCCAACGCGTCCTCAAACGGGTTGCGCTCATGGACACTAGGTAGGCCGCTCGACCCTGACCACCCTGAGCTTCTCCTTGATAAACGGAATTGGGCGCACGACCCGGATGCCCTGCCGCCCACAGAGTTGTTTCTGGATAATCCCGATGAGAGATCCGCAACCAGGCGGGGCGATCTTTGGTGCGTTAGCCAACCATCGGGGCTGCGCATCATTCGGCACTCGCGTCCGCACGAATGGGAGCTGGTCGGCGAATACCGTGCGTCGCCGCTGGCCCTTTGGTTTCGCCGCTACGGAGATCACCAGCCAAGATTCCTGGACGATTCGTTTGTCCTGGAAAACGGCTTGTCGCAGCTAGCCTTGTACGATACTTCAGACCCAGCTCATCCCCGCCGCGTCGGTTTCTTCCAAACGTACGACGGAGAGGTTTATCCCACACCCCACTTCCTGCTCTTGGTGGAGGGAAACCTCCTCACAGTCCTCGATCGTCCCAAGAACTGAGGCGGTCAATGCTGCGCGGCTTTTTTGGCGGCTTCGGTGACAACTTTTTGGGCGACGTGTTGGGGAACTTGTTCGTAGTGGGAGAATTCCATCTCGAACGAGGCGCGGCCCGCCGTAATGGAGCGCAACTCGCTCGCATACTTGAACAACTCTGCCTGCGGCACCTGCGCCTTGATCGCTTGCAAGCCATCGGCGGATTCGACGGTGAGAATGTGACCGCGCCGGTGGTTGAGATCGCCGGTGATGTCGCCCATGTACTGGTCGGGTACGTAGACGGTGACGTTCATAATCGGTTCGAGCAGCGCGGGGCGGGCTTTTTGCATCGCTTCCTTGAAGGCATGCAGGCCAGCGATCTTGAAGCTGATTTCATTGGAGTCGACATCGTGGTACGAGCCGTCGTACACAATCGCGTGGACATCGACGACGGGATAGCCCGCCACGACACCCGCCTGCATTCCCTCGACACAGCCTTTTTCGACAGCCGGGATGAAGTTGCGCGGGATGGAGCCGCCAACCACTTCACTACTGAACTCAAAACCCCTGCCGCGCGCGTGCGGCTCGATCTTGACATAGGCTTCGCCGTATTGGCCGTGGCCGCCCGATTGTTTCTTGTGTTTGTAATGGCCGTCGCCATGGGAGGTAATGGTTTCCTTGTAATCAACCTTCGGCGTACTGAGATCGACATTGACGCCGAGCCGTTTCTTTAGATTGTCCACCACGACCGCAAGGTGTTGATCGCCCATGCCTGAAATGATCAACTCTTTGGTGTTCGGATTGCGTTCCATGTGGAACGTCGGGTCCTCCTCGGTCAACCGATGCAACGCCATGCTGATTTTCTCTTCATCTTTCGCCGTGTGCGGATGGACGGCGTAACTCATCACGGGCCGCGGAAACTTGATCGGCGGAAACTTCACCGGCCGGGACGGATCGCACAGCGTGTTGTTGATGTGCGTGTCCTTGAGTTTGCCCAGCGCCACAATTTCGCCGGGACCGGCCTCCGCAACGGTTGTCTGCGTCTTGCCCTGCATACTCAGCAACTGCGGGACGCGTTCTTTCGCACCCCGCGTGGCATTCAGCACATCCATATCGGCCTTCAAGGTGCCCGAGACCACGCGCAGATAGGCCAGATGCCCCGCGTACGGATCAACGGTCGCCTTGAAAACGAAGGCGCTAAACGGGGCGTTCGCCAGGGGCTCGACGCTCCCTCCATCCTCCGTGGCGACGGCGCCGCGATCCGCGGGCGACGGCAGCAACGCGGTGACGCCCTCCAGTAAATTGCGCACGCCGATTTCTTTCTCCGCGCAGCCGCAATAGATCGGTACGGTCGTGCCGCGAGCGACACCGACATGCGTCCCCTTCGTGAGCTCTTCCACTGTGAGTGCCTGGCCACCGAGAAACTCTTCGAGCAACTTGTCATCCTGTTCAGCAGCGGCTTCCTCCAGGCTTTCATGGCATTTGTGGAACTGCTCGCGCAGCTCGGCGGGCACATCTGCCTCGGGTGTCGTGCGCAGGTTCAGTACCTTCGAGAAACTCCCTTCCTGCCCGACCGGCAGTTCGAACGGGATACAGTTCTTCCCAAATGCGCTACGGATCTGTTCCACGCAACGGAAAAAGTCGCTGTTCTCCTTGTCGAGTTTGTTGACGAACACGAGGCGCGGCTTCTGCATTTCGTCCAGCATCTTCCAGATGCGGCGCGCGCCGATTTCGACGCCACCCACGCCGTCGATGACGACAATGGCCGCATCGGCGGCGCGGACTGCAGCCAGCGTGTCGCCGAAAAAGTCAGCGAAGCCCGGCGTGTCCAGCAAGGTGATCGCATGGCCCTGCCACTGGCAATGGAACGACTTGGCGTGAATGGTAATCTTGCGTTCAAGTTCGTCGGGCAAACAATCGGCGGCGCTGGTCCCGCTGGCGACGCGGCCGTGGGTGTTCACGGCCTTGGAGATGAACAGCACGGCGTCGATCAAGGAGGTTTTGCCGCTGGAGGCATGTCCGACGATGGCCACCGTGCGAATCTTCGAGGTGTCGACTGGCATTGGAGAATCTCCCGAAAACTGGTTTACCTTGTAAGACTCCGTCGGCCTGGCGCGACGCGAGGCTGATAGAGACTGTACCCGAAGGCCGGGTGAATCAAGCAAAAAGCCTTGACGGGCCGGGGTTTTTGCTCTAAACAGCGACCGAGACTTCAGGGGATATTAACAACAGAACTCTCACAACAACAGGAGGAAAGAAATGAGTAAGCATATGCTGCGGGCAGCCATGGCGTTGAGTATTGCGGCGGTCGCGCTTGCGTTCACAGTGCCGGTACGGGCTGAAGACGGAGCCACGCCACCACCAAAGCCCAAGAGACAACAGTTCACAGGGACGGTCGAATCCATCGACGCGAAGGCGGGTACTGCCGTCATCAAGAAGGGCACGGAGAGCAAGACGTTCAAAATCGGTGAAAAGACCAAGTACGCCACGGCCGACAAGAAGGACGCGGCGGTTACCGACATCAAGGTGGGTGACAAGGTCAAGGTTGCCTACACCGACGAAAGCGGCGTCGCGACGGCCCACAGGATCGGTCCACCCGACGCTCCCAAGAAGACGGAATAAAGTAGAGAAGCAAGGACTGGCTACACTTCCTTAAATCTCGATATTACGACAGGGAATCCGTTTCGGATTCCCTGTTTTTTTATGCGTTGCGCTTCAGGTACCGCGCCACGCCGTTTTCAAAGTTTTCCTGCTCCAGCATGAAGTCCCGCTCCGCTGGCGTGGGATCACCAATATTGTCCTCTTGCAGCATAAGAAGTTGGTCGCGAGTAAAAGGTGGGTTCGGCAGGATCTTCTCGAGGAACGCGGCCTGAACACGGGCGATGGGCAACGGTAAATGCATTTTCGGCTTCCGCGTACCGAGGATCATTTGCAACTTGTCGTATAATTCATTCCAGGTGAAGGCCTCGGACCCGCAGAGATCGTAGTTATGGTTGATACTTTCGTCATTCCGAATCGCCCCGACAAATGACCGGGCCACATTTTCCACGGAAATCGGCTGAACCTTCGTGTTGCCACGGCCCAGGACCGGCACAAACGGCAGGCGCTGCACGAGCTTCGCCAGCACGTTGATCGACTTGTCTTGCGGACCATATATGAACGACGGCCGGAAGATCGTCCAAGCCAGGCCGCTTTTGCGCACGCAGTCTTCCGCCGCCCACTTCGTCTGATGGTAACGGCTCCGCGCATTCTCGCGCGTCCCGAGTGCGCTCATGTGCAGGAAGCGTTTCACACCCGCTTTTTTTGCGTCGTCAATCACGTGCTTCGTCGCCTGGACGTGCGCCCGTTCAAAGGTGTTTTCCCTCCATTCGCGGATGATGCCCACCAGGTGAATCACACACTTCGCGTCTTGCATCGCACCTTCGATCGACGGCGCGTACAAGACGTTGCCGTGGAAAAGTTCGGCGCCGTAGCGCTCGGCCAGCCACGACGCGCGACGTGGGTCGCGTACGATGGCGCGAACTGGATGACCGGCGGTCCGGACCTGTTTGACAACCTCCTCGCCGACAAACCCTGTCGCCCCGGTAATAACAATCATTTCGCGATCACCTGAATTATGTTGTTCACGCTGCCTGCGCTTCGTATTCCAGCCGTCCACCAATCACTGTCTTCAGCACGGCAAAGTCATTAGAGAAAATCACAATATCCGCATCTTTGCGTGGTTCCAAGCTGCCTTTCCGCCCGCTGATTCCCAGCGCGCGCGCCGGATTCAAGCTCGCCAAACGCACCGCGTCGGCCAACGGTAAGCCGGCAAGTTCGACCATATTCTGCACCATCTGGATCATCGTCGACACGCTGCCCGCCAAAGCCGAGCCGTCCACAACCATCCCGACGCCCGCGCGTACTACAGCGCGCGTTTCACCCACCAGAAACTCGACGTCCTCCGTCAGGCCCGCGCCGGCGGTCGCGTCGGTGATCAAGCACACCTTGTCGATTCCTTTCGCCCGCACCGTTAACCGCAGCAACTCCGGGTGCACGTGTTTGCCGTCGGCGATTAATTCCACCATCACCCGTTCGTCCGCCAGGAACGTCTCCAGCGCGCCGGGCAATCGAAACGGGCCGGATTTTACCGTGCTCGACATGCAATTGAACAAATGCGTTGCATGGCACAAACCGCGCTCAACCGCCACGCTTACTTGATCGTAATTCGCCGCCGTGTGCCCGCCGCTCGGCAGAATCTCCCGCTGCAAAAGTGCGTCGATAAGCTCCAGTGCGCCGGGCAGTTCCGGCGCGAGCGTCATCTGCGTCACCAATCCCTCGCGCTCAAGCCATGGTTCATACTCCGCCGGAATTGGGTCGCGAATAAATTGCGCGGACTGTGCCCCACTGCGTTTCCGTGAAATGTAAGGTCCCTCGACGTGGGCGCCAATGATCTGTGCTCCTCCGAAATCGTGTCCCATCGCATCAGCAATCGCCTGAAGCGCACTGGCGATCTTTTCCGTGGAGTGGGTGGTGGTCGTTGGCGTCATCGCGGTCGTGCCGCCCGCGGCGTGAAACTTCGCGATCTGCGCCAGCGCTTCAACGGTGCCCTCCATCGTGTCGCGACCCAACGCGCCGTGAACGTGCATATCGACGAAACCGGGGGCCACGAACCCGTCATGGGCGTCAATGACCTGCGCGTCTCCCGGCCAAAGCACCTGCGCGGTGGGAGCGATTTGCTTGATCCGGCCGTCTTCGATGACGATGCAATGATGTTCCAGCACCTTATGTGGGCTGACCACGCGACCGTTGATGATGACCACCATGACCCGCGCAGTATGGCGAGGCCCGGTTGGCCAGACAAGTCAGAATCCTCAGACGGCCAGCGGTCTCACTTGAGAAACGTATGAATCTGGTACTTGTCACGGCTGATCTGAATTGTGACCGCGCCGCTGTCATCGCTGCGAATAAGGGCGATCTTGCGTTCCGCGAGACGGTCGCGCAGATTTGGTTCGAGATAGCGGTGGCTGTCGTTCAGGTTGACTACTTGCACCACCGCGTCCGGGTGTACGGCATCAAGGAATTCGGCGGTGCACGACGATTCGGTGCCGTGCTGGCCTTTCACGATGACCTGCGCATGCAGATCCCTGAACTCTTTCAGGAGCCGTTTCTCCACGGTCTCACCGACATCGGACATCAAGAGGATGCGCGTTGGTCCGAATTCTACCGCCAGCACGAGCGCATTGTCTTCGCTGCGGCTGGCCGCAATGCCGGGCGGCGGATTCAGCACTCGAATATGCACATCGGGCGTGGCGCTCAGGTCGTCTCCCGCTTTGACCGCGCGCAAAGGGATTTTATGCGCCTTCATCTCGTCGAGCCACTCGGGGTAGTACTTTGAGCGCGAGGCGATTCCGCTGTAGATCGCCTCGCGGATGGGGACCTCACCGGCGACAGTGTCCAATCCGGCAGCATGCGCCTTGTCACCACGGGTAAGGACGGTCGCAGCAAGTTGATTCACTCCTTGGGCACGGAGAAACGGGATTACGATGTGCGCGCCGCTCCAACCACCACCCCCGTCGACCAGCATGTCGGTACGCTCGCCGGGCGCGTCAATGAAGACGGACATACCGTCGTTCAACGACAAAACTGTGAGTTCAACTTTATCGGTGTGGCCACCGCTCAGGAACAACGCCAAACCCACGGTCGGCACCGCCAGCGCCGCAGCCAGTCCCCGTCGTGGCGCTGTTATCCGTTTACTCAACAGGAGAATGGCGAGTCCGTAATACGCCCAGACTAGCCAGAGGGGCGGGGCCTGCACAAAACAGTGACCGAAGGGCAAGCGACCGAGCCATTCAACGCCGCGGATCATGATGCTGAGGAGAAAACCGTTCGCATTGTTCAATGTCACCGTCAACCACGCCGAAACGATATGCGCCAGCGCGGCCAACAAACCCAACGCGAGAATGCATCCCAGCAAAGGGATGACCAGCAAATTAGCCGCGATGCTAACCGGCGTGAACAAATGAAAGTAGGTCGCCATCAGCGGAAGCAACCCCAACCACGCCGCGATGGAACAACTCAGCAGTTGGATGATGCGGTGCAACGCACCTGACAGCTTCGTCCGCCAGTCCGAAACGAATTGCCGCGGCAAGAATGGATCCGGCGCAACCCGCGACACCAACAACGCCTCGATGCGCGGCGTCAATGTCACAATCGCCAATACTACAGAAAACGACAGGATGAATCCGCCATCCATGAGTTGTGTGGGGGCCCAAACAAGGATTACGAGCGCTGCCGCGGCCAGACTGTTCAAGGAATCCGCGGGTCTTACCAGCATCAAACCAATCAACCATACGCAGGCCATCACCAACGCGCGCAGCGCGCCAGGATGCGCGCCCGTGGCGAACACGTAGAGAATCAACAGCGGCACGGCCGCCACCGCACACCAACGCCGTGGAATCCGGGCCAAACGCAGCGCGATCAGTACCACCGCCGTCACCAATCCGACATGCAGCCCGTTGATCGCGAAGACATGGAACACTCCTGTCCTTTGGAAGTCAGCATAAGTCTCCGTCGGAATTTCCGACCGCTTTCCCAGCACCATACCGGCCAACGCACCTGTGAGCTGCGGTTCGTTTTCAAGCCCAAGCCGCAGGACGTGTTCAAGATATTCACTCAACCGCAGCGACAGGGCGATCACGGGATTGCCCTGGTTGTGGGCTTCAACGTGGATCAGATCGACCTTCCGAATCGTAGCCGTGAAATAAATTCCCTTTCGCTCCAGCCAGGTCCGCCAGTCAAACGCGCCCGGATTCCGCATGGGCGGTGGCACGCGCAGGATGGCCGAGAACGTGATGCGATCGCCGTAGCGCAGAGGTTCTGCGTCTCGCGTTTCGCTGACGAACACAAGGATGCGACCGATAGCTGGCTGCCACTGGCCATAGTGTTCCACAGCGGTCAGTTCGAGCTCGAAGCGCTCCCGCTCGGCGTCGTCTTCATTCAGGGGCACGGCGCGATAACCCGTATCGCTGACGATGATGCCTTGCAACTGGACATTCTGATCACGTTGTTCGAGCAAACGCGTGATGTCGTTGGGTGAGGAAATTGTCGCGGCCTCGCGGTAAGCGCAGGCCCCGGCCATGAGAACTGCCCCCAACAGTACCGCAAGACTGAAGCGCGTTCGCTGCAGGAACAAAAAAGCGGCGAGGAATGCCGCCGCCACAGCGAACAATATCACCGATGGCCAGGCCACCAGCGATCCGACCCATATCCCCGCGGCATACGCGACCACGAGGCCGGTAAGCGGTCGTTTCATATTCTCAACACGGAGTAAGACCTAATTTTTCGCGCGCCACGAATGGCACTCGTGATAAATCGTTTTGCCCGAGCGATGGATTCCGGCAAAGTCCAACCGAGGGCAAGATTCGCCGTGATAGCGGCTGAGAAGGCACAGCCCGTGCCGTGGCTCGTGATATTCGCCACTCTTGTCGCGCGGTATTCATGGAAGCGTTTGCCGTCGAAGAGCACATCGACCGCCTGTTTCCCGTCGTGCAGGTGCCCTCCTTTCACGAGAAACGGCACGCCAAATTTCTCCGCCAACAAACGCGCCGTCGCGCGCAGTTCGCCGACCGTGCGAATGGACTTTTTCGCCAGCACCTCGGCTTCCGCGAGATTGGGAGTTACGACCGCAGCGCGTGGGAATAGTTTCGTTACCAGCGCCGTGATCGCATCATCCTTGAGCAATCGTGCACCGCTGCCCGCCACCATCACGGGGTCGACAACAACTTTGTGGAATTTGTGGCGTGCAAAACCATGCGTGACGGCCTGGATAATCGCTGCGTCATATAACATTCCGGTCTTCGCCGCGCCGATGGGGAATGCTTCGAAGACGCGATCCATCTGCTCGGTAACAAGGCCTGGTGTGAGAGCCCGCACTGTGCTGACACGATCGGGATTCTGCGCGGTGATGCAGGTGATTGCGCTGGTGCCGAAGACGCCATGCGCCTGGAAGGTTTTCAGGTCAGCTTGAATACCGGCGCCCCCACCGCTGTCCGATCCAGCGACGGTGAGAGCGATTGCGATTATGCTTCTCCGGTTCACCCAGCCACCGGCTTGGATTCTACTGTCTGGGGTGGGAATTGCAACACAGCGGCAATCTTCAAAGTCGGGCGAGGACGCCGCGATTGACTTCGACGACCTTGTCCGGCCCACAGAGGATGTCGACAAGTTTGAATGCGAACTCCATGGCCGTGCCGGCGGCCTGGCTGGTGATGATGGGACCGTCGACAAGGACGCGTTGGTCAGAAACATCCTTCGCACCCGCCGCGACCTCGGCACGGACGGTGGGATGGCTCGTGGCGGTGCGATCTTTCAGGATGCCCTGCGTGGAAAGAACAATCGGGGCGGCGCAGATAGCGGCAAGGTAGCGGTCCCCTGCCCGTAACGTTTCGACGATTTGTCGCAGGCGGGCGTCGTTGCGGAGACTGGTGGCACCGGGCTGGCCACCGGGCAGGACGAGCATGTCGAAATCCTCCGCATGGACGTCAGCGAGCGCGCAATCGGGAATGTGTTTGGTTTTGCGGGAAGCCTCAATCGGACCGGACTGTGTACCGGCTACTGTCACTTCAACGCCGGCCCGCCGCAGGATGTCAATCACCGTGATTGCCTCGATTTCCTCGAAGCCGGGCGCCAGAGGAACCAGGACTTTCTTCATGGTGGGTTCACAGCCGGGACGTTCGTCGTTCCGGCAGGGCCGGAAGAAGGCGGCTCCATGAGCTCGGAAGGCGTACGGGCTTTGATGCGCTGTACGAGCACATTGCCATCCTTGTCCGTGTTAAAACGCAAGGCAATGACCTCGCCGATCTTCAAGTTGTCCGCGGTAATCTTTTCCTTGTCGCGAAAGATGTAAGTCCGGCTCGTATAAGTGAACGTCCTCGGGCCGTCCTCGGTTGTGAGCTTGATCTGGTGGCGCAGCAAATCGATCTCTTTGATTGCACCCTTTGCGATGGGCATCTTGGCGCGTCGCAGCCGGGCTTCTTCCCGGGCGGCTTCCGCAGACGACTTAACCTGATTCGTTACTTCCTGCGATCTGGCCCGGGTTGCTGACGTGAACAAAAGCACGGCGGCCCCGAGAATTGGGAGGATAGATTTGCGCGCCACATTCATAAGGCGCCCTGCTCGGATTACTTGGGACGGAGGGTCGGCGGTGAAGGTTTGATCAGCGGCTCCTTGACCGGGACCGTGACCTGCCGGAGGTCGGGACGCGGTGGGGTGGACCCGCCGAGAGTTGACGGAGGGGCCACCATCTGGGGAACCTGGCGCAAGATTGCGTCGCCGCTTTTGGTGTCGACCTCAAAAACAATCGTTGTGTTTCCGACCTGGATTTTGTCAGACGGAGCGAGCGCGCACTCGAAGACCCGGGCGCCGTTGCGGTAGGTGCCGTTGGTCGAACCCAGATCTTTGAGAGTAAATTGACCGTTGACGTAACTGATCCCACAGTGCACCCGGGAGATAAACGCGTCGCGGACGGAGATCTCCGACTCCGGGAGGCGACCGACAATGAGAGGTTTGCTAGCGAACTCGAGACTTTTCTCAGTGCCATCAGGCCGTTTATGGATGAGCAAGGGCATGATCCGATAACAGTTCCACAATTCCTTCCCGCTGCAGGCTATATTCAGCATCCCCGAGCACCGGCGTCAAGTCTTCTGTGGACAACCCGCGTTCGAGTTCGACCCAGCTTTTGCAGCCGCCATAGGACTCGTGCAATGCAAAACGCTCCGGCGCAGGCCGCCGGTACACGCGGGTCAACAAGGCGTGCAGTCCCGCCTGGCGCCCGAATTGAAAGCGCTCGTGGAGGACCTGCTCACTCCAGATATGCCGGCCCTGCAGACGTTTGACGCTCTCAGCATCCGTGATCGCCAAAACCAAGTCGGCTACGACGTAGTATTCGATATCCACGAAGTCCCGAGGTGCGACAGCAGCCAAATCGCGCAAAACAGGGCGCTTCGACGGGATGACGGAGCGCTCGGCCTCGTGGTACTGTGTCGGAAATAGCCAAAATTCACGGTGGTCGGGATGAAACTCACCGCGTTGCTCGCGGATCCCGCCCTTGCGAAGGATTAGAATCTGCTCTCCCCGGCCCAGCACATCCACAACGACAGCCCATTCCTTAAACGCGATGTTGGAACTCACTTGCATGCCGACCATTACTTAGCGCATCCATCCTGGTGTGTCCACCCGGAAATCCCCTCGCTTGACAGTTCCCGGGCGGCGCTGTTACAAAGAACGACATTCCGTTCGGCGTCGTCTCGCTCGCAGAGAGGGACCGGAGAATGTTGACATGAATAATCGCGCCTTTGGCCTGATCATTGTCCCGTATTCGGTCGTCGTATTGGCTCTGCTACTAACCACCTCCTGTTCCAAGCTCGACTCTATCGAGCAACAAGCCGGCAAGACCCAAGATCAGGTCAGTAAGACACAGGAACGTCTGGGCCGCATCGAGGAGAAACTTGACCAGGCGGGCGGCTCCGGTCGATTTCAAATCGTCGTCGCCAACGAATCGGATCGCGGTGCAGCGTTGTTTCTCATCGACAGCCGCAGCGGTGAATCATGGATTTACCGCACCCCGCAAGGCCCGGTCATCAACGGCTTCTGGAGCAGCATCCCGCGGGTGACGTACCCCGATGAATACTGGCAACGCGCGTTCACACAAGGACAACAAGCAACGCCCGGTGGTGCCGGCATCCAGCCCGGTGTCGCTCAGCCCACACCCGCCGCTCCGTCCCCGCCAACCCGCTAATCAAGTTCGCCGAGCCATAAAATGCCTGGTACCGGCGGGCGCGCATCCGTTTCGGCTCGCCGGGGGCTCCCTGTCCCGGTAAAATCCACATGTACCGGTCACATGGATTCATTATGAAATATCGCATGCTAAAAGGCACATCTTGCAACGTTTCCGAGGTCGGTTTTGGCGTTTGGACGGTCGGCACGAAGATGTGGGGCGTGCCCGACGAGGATTACGACACGGGCGTTCGCTTAATGCGCCAGGCGCTTGATTACGGCATCAATTTTTTCGATACGGCAGACGTGTACGGCGACGGCAAAGGTGAAGTGGTACTGGCCCGGGCTTTTGAGGGACGACGTCATGAGATCATCATCGCCACGAAGTTCGGTTACGACTTTTACAATCATCCTGGCGTGCAGCCCGGGCAACGCGAGCGTCCCCACAATTGGTCACCTGACTTTGTCCGCACGGCCTGCGATCGGAGCCTGGAACGCCTGAAGACCGACCATATTGATTTCTACCAACTCCACAACCCACGCATCGAAACGATCCGTAACGACGAATTATTCGACACCCTGCGGGGATTGCGCGACGCCGGCAAAATTCTAGCGTTTGGCGTGGCGTTAGGTCCGGCAATCGACCGCCGCCAGATAGCGGAGGGCGTTGCGGCGTTGCGGGAGCGCGGGGCGCACGTCCAGATCATTTTCAATCTGTTCGAACGGATGATCGGCGAACCACTTTTCCCCGTGGCCAGCGAGTGCGACTTGAACGTCTTTACGCGCGTGCCGCATTGCTCGGGATTGTTGGAAGGCAATTATTCCGAGAAGACCACGTTCAGCAAAGACGACCATCGAACCTTCCGCGTGGCCGACGACGAAAAACGGAAAGCCTGGTTGCTGGATGGGCTAAAGAAGGTCGAACAGATTTCGTTCCTCACCCAGGAAACGGGGCGCACGTTGAGCCAGGCAGCGATCCAGTTCATCCTCGCGGAGCCCAGCATTTGTTCGGTGCTGCCCAACATCTACAACGAGCAGCAACTCCGTGAATTCGCGGCGGCGTCCGACACGCCCCCCCTGACCCCATCGGAGTTGGGCACCCTGGCCGAACTCCACGCCCGTAACTACGGTCTTGCTCCGGTCACGTAGGCAGGACCGGTACCGATTAGTTGGCGGAGACAGCGGGGGCTGGTCGCGCAGCCTTGGGGTTGGTTTGCTTTTGCCGCACCTTCAATCGCCTGAGGTAGGCGGTGCGACGGCGGCGTTTCTCAACTTTATTATATTGTTGGCTCATACGCTTTTCTTTTTCGGTTTCTTTAGGAATTTTGCGATTTCGCTCTTTGCATTTCCCACGATTGCATTGCCGTGGGCAAACGTGATCGTTTTAAAATCGAGATCGAGCAGCCGCTGGAGCGACTTCAGGGCCTGCTTCCTGTCCTCGATATAAGTCTCCGGCAACAATGTCAGCCCCTTGTCGCCTTGATTGAGCAGAGTATCTCCGACCAGGACGATGCCGCCGCTCGCTTTGACATAATAAGCCGTCTCGCTCGCGGAAGAGCCCGGGAGATGCACTGCCTTTACCCCGCCCGGCAACCGCTCGCCGTCCATCAGCAGTACATCGATCTTGGTGTCACAGTCGGCCCTCGCCTTCTCGTGAGCATAGACCTGGACCTCATACTTCTTGCGAAACCAATCGGACTCGCGGTCGTGGTGGGCATTGGTAAGCAGGATGGCAATCGGCTCGCCGAGGGCCTCAAGCTTCTCGAGGACGGCTGGTTCCACTTTCAACGGGTCAATAAAAACGACTCCTTCGGCAGTCTTTAGCGCATAACTATTGAAATCGACCTTCCACTGCGGGTGAAAACTTGACCAACCATGGAGGTTCTTTGCGACTTCCCGTAATTCAACCGCTGGCTTCAAATCCATAACTCGCCCCTCAAAACGATTCCCGTTGCTGACTTACTGCCAGACCGCTGCCGCGGTCCGATAGAGTGGCAATTGTACCGTGGGGGGCACATGGGAGGCAAGCCATGTTCGCGCCGTCAATCCAAAGCGGGTGAAGTGATGCAGATGATGTCGCCCATGACCTGACACTGGCAACTCAGGCGACGATTTGCCGGCTGGCCCTTCAGACGAAGGTTTTCCCGCCGCGTCATGGGTGAGAGATTCTCGGCACCCTCCACAACCTCCATCACACACGTGCCACACAGGCCGTTACCCTGGCAGTTGAGCTTTTCGTCAATTCCCTTGTAAACGGGAATATCGTGAAGTAGCGCCGCCTTACGGAGGTTTGCGTACTGTCCGCAATCCACCTTTTTGCCAGCATTCAAAAACTCAACCGTCGGCATAAATCTCCTTTGTGATGGTCGAAGCCAGCCATGCCAGCCCGGACCGTGCCGCATCTGTATACGAAAAACGGCTGTTCTTTGCAACGGTTTCGGCGCGGCTAAGGATTCCGGGGAAAGAGACCGCGATGATCGAACTCGCTAAAGACACGCACAAAGCCAGGCGCAAACTGCCCCGGATTTGCCAACAGCAGTGAACGCGTGTGCTCCGGCGTCCAGAACTCGCCGGATTCGAGCTCCGCCAGATTGATCTGGGGTTGCTTGTTGGTGACCACGCTATACACCCACACGAACTCCCAGCCCGTTTGCTCGCAGGCTTCGACCTTGAAGTGACGGGAGAACTGCCCGACGGGTACCACCAGCCCGAGTTCCTCGTGCGTCTCACGGCTGGCACAGATATCGTAGTCCTCCCCGCTATTCAAGTGGCCGGAGGCGCTGGAATCATAACAGCCGGGAAAACTGTCCTTGGTAGCAGAGCGCTTCTGCACAAAAAGCTTACCTTGCGCGCTGAAGAGCAGAACGTGGACGGCCCGATGCCGCAGCTTACGCCGATGCACCTCGGAGCGCGGGGCCGAGCCGATCACACGATCCGCCTCATCGACCAGATCAAATATTTCCTCTGACACTGCCGGTTCCGTCATGAGCCGCATCAAAGCACACGCTACGGCCCAGGCCCAGAGAAAAAAGAAGACCCCCCGACGGATCGGGGGGTCTTCGGTTAGAGTTTAACCGCTACCGTTAGAACTTGACGTTGACTTCTGCGCGGACTTCCTCGGCTACAGCGCTTGTGCCCGCGTGCCGATAGGCACCTTCCGGCACGAACGCAGCGTAAACGAGTTGCGCCCGAACGTCCTTGCTGTAGTCATAGCCAAGGATCGCATCGATTTCCCAGCCGATGTCACGGCTGTTTGCGGTCGGGGCAGGAGATATCCCGCCGAAATCAACATTCGGGTTGCTTCCAGCTACGCCGTCCTTATCCGCTTTCAGGTAGTAATAAGCCTGTAATGCGAGCGTGGTGTTCTCGTAGGGCTTCACCGAAGCGCCCAGGTTGAAGATATGGATGTCCGTAAGCGCAGGAGCAAACAGATAGCCATTGTAACCATCCGCATAGTCGAACCAAGGAATGAACGTGCCATCCACATTGTTCTTGCCGCCACCCGACGCGAAGATGTAGTTGCCATTCAATACCGGTACCCACTGGACGTTCTTCAAGGTGTATTTACCACCGGCATTGAAGAGGAACGCGCTCAGGTTATTGGCGCCCGCATCGGAGTTGTCTCCGAACTCGTAGGCACCTTCGGCCCACAGCTGGAGGCCTTCGGTCGGGTTTATGTCAGTACGCGCGCCGATGATCAGCGGCGAGCTACCGTTGACGGACGGCGGAACGCGGCTCGAGGTGATCGGACCGCTGCTACCCTGGGAAACCCAGCCGAAATACGCCTCGACATCCTTGATGGCCGAGTCGCTCAGTTCATAGCGGGCATTTACGAACAACAGGTCAGAAGCACCCGGTGTGGCGGCCGTGCTATGCGGATTCGCACTGAAGGCTTGATTGTTTACCAACTGCGCGCCGACGATGTCGATCGTCAGCGGGTAATAATCGAGCACCAGCCGAGCGGCGTCATAGTTGTACTCCTGTTCGACGCTGCTGAGGATCAGTCCGCGACCGTATTGGAGGTATTGGCGACCGAGTTTTAGTGTTGCTGGCGTGTAGAACAGTTCGTTGAACTGGACATACGCTTCATCAATACCAACCCCAAAGCCCCTGTTGATCGGGCCATTAGCCCCGGCTGAGCCCGCGCCGGAAGCGCCTTGCACGCCGCCTTCGCCCGGTTCGGTATTGTCATTGCCACCCCAAGTGCCTTCGGCCTTGAGTGTAACAACCACGAGCACGTGGTCTTCTAGGTCAGCTTCGACCGAAACCCGTGTTCGTTGTGAGATGAATGAGGCATTGCCCTTGACCTGAGGATCAAGTGGGCCTGAGCCGTCATTGCCCGCGCTATCAAGGAAATACCCGCGGATACGGATATCACCGCTCAGGCGGATATTCTGGACATCGGCGAATGTCTTACTGGTCAATCCCCCCAGGGCAACCAGCGCGACTACTAGCCATAGTTTCTTCACTCTGTGTCCTCCTTCGTTTTGTTTACGTTCACTGTGCGCAAAAGCACAAGTTTTCTCTTTTTCAGTTTCTGGGGGCCACTTCTGCTTCGACGACAACCCTCCCCATCACTACGATGCAAAAAGCCGTCCCGAAGCAGACCTAGAACTTATCCCCCATCCTCCACTTACGCGCCGAGTATAGGCACGACCCAAAATGTGTCAAGTCCCAAAACTCGGCCCCAGTTCCAGCCTAAAGGCTGGTTAGCACGACGCAACCGAATCGACTATCGAGAGATCGATCCCGTGATCCCTGAACTTTTGACCTCTCCTTCCATCATCCCGTAAAGACTGGCGGAATAATAGAAATAGCCTGCCGTGTGTCAAGGCTTGAAATTATCTGTGAGCCAGCCCATCACGGCACGGTTCTCAGCGCTGGCACTTGCAGGCCGTCTTTTGCAGGTGACGAGGCTGGTAGCACCGGGGATTCGCTCGGCTTTTCTGGAGGCATATCACGGCCCATCACAACCCACTGCAAATATGCCTGGGTAAACCACGGAGAATTTTGACCCAGAGCCAGTATTTCCTCATACATTTGGCGCGCTTCTTTTTTCTGGCCACCAACCTCAAGACATCTCGCCAATCCCATTTTTGCTGCATTCACGACGTAATTGTTTGGGCCAGAATTGATTATCTGCAGATACTGTGCTTTTGCGCCTTCCACATTCCCTTGAGCTTCCAAAATGGTTCCCAGGCCGAGTTTGGCAGACTCAGCCAGCAAATGCGACGGGAATTCCTTGGTGATTCTTTCATAAGTACTTGCTGCTTCGGTATATTTGCCAGACCGATAGTAAATGTCTGCGAGTCGAGACATTGCCTCGGCAGCAGTCGAGGAGTTTGGGTAGTCGCGAATTACCTGCTCCAAAGACATCGTGTCCCTGGCATTGGCCAACATGGCTGCGGCCTGTTCTGCTTGTGTACTTGACTGATATTGCCGGTACAGCAGGAACCCGGCGATCGCAATGGCCGCCACCGCGCCGATAGTGATCTGTTTCCCGTGATCCGCCCAAAAAACCTCAAGGTCAAATTGGTCGGTGATGCGTAAATCGTTGTGAGCGTCTTGTGCCATGATCCTCCGTCAAATCGGTCGCGCTATTCTTGTGAAACGAAGCCAAAAGGCAAGCGCGAAACAGCGGATGATCAGCATGATCGCCGCTGCGCCCGCCATTCCCGAAATACCAAGCCGATAAAGGCCATATCCTCAACCAGATAGCGTCGCCACATCCTTCGTGGTTCTTGGATTAGTCTGAAAAGCCACTCCAGCCCACATTTTTGCATCCATGAAGGCGCGCGCCTGACCAATCCGGCAACAACATCAAAGGTCCCACCAACTCCCATGACAAACGGCGTCTGTAACTCAGCCTTCCACTTGGTCAGAAAGATCTCTTTCTTCGGCGAACCCATTGCGACAAATAGCATATCTGGACGCGTTTGCTTGATCCCCTGTACTACTTCAGCTTCTTCGGCGGGCTGCCAGTATCCGTTTCGGTACCCAGCAATTTTCAAGGTGGGATGACGCTGCCTCAGCACTTCAACCACCTTTTCCACCACTTCCTGCCTCGCTCCCAGCAAGTATGGTCGATACCCCTTTTCCGCACACCGCGCCACCAAGCTATCGAACAAATCTACGCCAGTAACCCTTTCTTTCAGAGGATGTTGCAGAAGCTTTGATGCCCACACTATTGGCTGGCCGTCGGCATTGATCAAGTCACAACTCAAAACCGCCTTCCGCAACTCTAGATCGCGCTGCAGTTTTACAATTTTGTCCACATTGACAACCACATGCTGATGAGTTCCACCCTCTCGAATCATCGATTCCACCCGGCCGACCGTTTCATCCAATGTCAGGTTGTCGATCGGTACACCAAACAAAATCACCTTCTTGTCGGTCCGGAGGTTCATCGCTTGGGCGGATTTTTAAGCAGGCATTCAACAATTCGTCCCGCAGCCTTGCCGTCCCAGAACTTGGGGGCGCGCCCCTGCTTGCCGTTCCCCTCCAATATTTTTTTGGCTTCGCCCACGATCCTGGATTGACTCGTACCGACGAGCGTGTTGGTGCCCTCCGTAATCGTGACCGGCCGTTCGGTATTATTGCGAATCGTCAGGCATGGTACCCCCAAGACCGTGGTCTCTTCCTGCACACCGCCCGAGTCGGTCAGGACCAGCTTCGCCTTGGCCATCAGACATAGTGAATCCAGATAGCCAACCGGATCGGTCAATTTCAGGTTTTTCCTGCCTTGGAGGCCATCCCAAAATCCGAATTGCTTCAGCCGATTGACCGTTCGCGGGTGAACGGGGAATACTAGGAGCAGGTCGTTCTGAATGCTGTCCAGAGCTGCGAGGATCTCCGCGAAGACCTCTTTGTCATCTACATTGCTGGGACGATGAAGAGTTACAAACCCGTACTGACCATTCAGGCCAAGTTTCTGAGCAATATCAGACTTCAAAGCTACATCTTTAAGCTGTAACAGTGTGTCAATCATCACGTTACCAACGAAGAAAATCTTCTCTGGCGCGACACCTTCACGGCGGAGGTTCTCATCCGCATCCTGGCTTGTGATGAAGCAGTAGTCGCTCAAAGCGTCTGTCACGAGTCGGTTAATCTCCTCAGGCATCGTTCGGTCGAAACTTCGCAGGCCGGCCTCGACGTGTGCCACGGGGATGCAAAGCTTTGCCGCCGCGATCGTCGCTGCCATCGTCGAGTTGATGTCTCCCACGACGACAACCAGATCGGGCGGTTCAGCGGACAGCAACTTCTCCATCTCCACCATCACCTTGGCTGTCTGTTCGCTGTGCGAACCGGAACCGATTCCGAGGTACACGTCGGGTTTGGGCAAATGTAGTTGTTCGAAGAAGAGCGCCGACATGTTGTCATCGTAGTGCTGGCCGGTGTGCACAAGTTTTGGATCGAACTTGTCCGGTTGCCGCCGATATTCCATCATCAGCGGGGCCATCTTCATAAAATTCGGACGGGCCCCGACGACATTGACAATTCTCAGCTTCATTCGCCTTTCACTTTTAGCAATTCGCCCAATGCGTAATACATCCACGACTGCGACCAGCGCAGGTACTGGTTGCGATTGGTGGTCAACCGACCGCGTTGATACCAGAAAAAGCCTCGTTCATCCCACATGTTTTTCAGCGCCCAGCGTGCCACCCAATCGGCCTTTGTGACATCGCCAAACGCCAGATAGGTCAAAATGCCCTGCGCACAGCAGTGAATATCGATCGGGTATGTGCGGTTGTGATAGTAGCGCGGTGACCCGTCCGCCAGCCAGAATACTTCGTCCCAGTAAGCGAATCCGCGCCGGGCCACGTTCGCGAAGCTCGTGTCGCCGGTCATTTGCTGGTACTCGTTCAAGGCGACAAGATTATATCCGGTGTGAAAATTGTCGATCCAGCGCTGGTTCTCGCCTTCGCCATACCACCACGAACCGTCTGTCCGCTGTCGCTTAACTGAGAATTCCGCACAATCCCGTCGCCCTAGTAGCGCCGAGCCCATCAGGTTGATATTGTGGACCTGCGTATCCGACTGCGGTATGTATCGAATCCACCTTTCGCCGCCGCGTTCGGTGACAAGGCTTTCGAGGAAGCTCGTATCCACTTTCCGCCCGAATTGTCGATACGCTTTGATGGCGAGTGCCGTGCAGATGAGATTGGCCGTATTCGGCGGGGCATAAAAGGCGCGTGATTGCCAGCCAAACGGATATCCCCAACCACCTTCGGGAGTCCGCAATGAATCGAGCATATCAAGGAACCGCTCGTCGCCGCTGCCCATGGCGAATAAAGCCACTGCCGTCGAGTTCAGTTGCGGCTTGATGCCGCACAAGGCGCGAAAATTGATGGAGCTGCGTTTGTGAAGCTGCGTCCACGCTTGCCGCGCCTGTTTTCCGGGTAAAATTCGCGCCAAAGGCGAATTCAACCCGTCGTACGGATCATAACCGCGCCAGTCCTGGGCCGCGCAAAAATCATGCAGCCGCTGCCAAATCTCGCGCAGTCCCATGGAGTTGTTGCCCGGTTTGGAAATGGCGGCCACGACGCTCGTGCGGGATGCAAAACGTTAAAACAGCGTATAGATAAACGGGGCAATGGCATGGCCGACGATCATGACCAGGGCCAGTACCAGCAAAACGACAACGATCGGCACAATCCACCACGCCTTATTCTGGTGGGCGAAACCGAACAAGTTCTTGAACAGCAACAGCAGGTGTCTCAAGAATTGCATGACGCCAGTGTTCTACACTCCGAACACTCTAATCAAGTACGAAATCCTTGCGCCAGTCCTGTTGGTCAGCCAGCTTTGGTTGTTCCTTCTTGTCGAGAAGGCACGAGCCCAGCACCAGGTAATCCATTTCAGTCCGCATGAAACAACGGTACGCGTCCTCAGGTGTGCAAACAATCGGCTCGCCACGAACGTTGAAGGACGTGTTGATTAGAATTCCGTAACCGGTTTTCCGTTCGAATGCCTTCAGCAGCTCGTGGAAGCGCGGGTTGCGCTCGGCATCCACAGTCTGTACGCGCGCCGACATATCGACGTGTGTCACCGAGGGAATGGTAGAACGAACAATATTGACCCGTTTGCGCAAATCGGGGTCTTTCATGACCCGTCGCTCTTCGTCTGTCAAAGGACGTCGCAATTTGGGCTGCACATCCGCTACCAGGAGCATATAGGGCGATTCCTGCTCCAACTCGAAATAATCGCCCATGCGCTCCCGCAGGCAGACCGGCGCGAAGGGACGGAACGATTCGCGGTACTTGATCTTGAGATTCATGATGGACTGCATTTTGGGTGACCGGGCGTCCCCGATGATGGAGCGGCCACCCAACGCGCGCGGGCCAAACTCCATGCGACCTTGCAGGACACCAACGACGTGCTCCGACGCCAGCACATCGGCTATTTGGTCGCCCCACGTCTCCGTCGGCAACTTGCGGTAGGGATACCCGTGCGCCTTGAGGAACGCCTCAATCTCATCGTCGCTGAATTCAGGACCGAGAAACGCCCCACTCATTTGATCGTGTACGCCGTCCGCTTTGCGCGGCTGCTTCTGGATCCAGTACCAGACCAGTAACGCCGCCCCCACCGAACCGCCGGCATCACCAGCTGCCGGCTGGATCCATAACTTTTCAAACGGTCCTTCGCGGAGGAGCCGGCCATTGGCGACGCAATTGAGGGCCACGCCGCCAGCCAGGCAAAGATTTTTTTCACCCGTCAACCGATGGGTTTCCCGGGCCATGCGCAGCACAATATCCTCCGTTACTTTCTGGATCGACGCCGCCATGTCCATCTCGCGCTGGGTGATGTCGGATTCGGGCGAGCGCGCGGGGCCGCCGAACAGTTCCGCAAAACGGTCGTTGGTCATGGTCAATCGATTCACGTACCCGAAGTAGTCCATGTTCAGGCGGAACGAACCATCCGGGCGAAGGTCAATGAGGTGATCATAAATGAGGCTGGCGTACTTGGGTTCGCCGTAAGGCGCGAGGCCCATCAATTTATACTCCCCCGAGTTCACCTTGAAACCGGTGAAATACGTGAAGGCGGAGTACAAGAGCCCCAGTGAATGGGGAAAGCGCATTTCCTTCATCAACTCAAGACGATTGTCCACCCCGCGACCGAGAACGCTGGTCGCCCACTCGCCGACCCCGTCGAGCGTGAGGATGGCCGCGCTGGGAAAGGGCGACGGGTAAAACGCGCTGGCGGCGTGCGACTCATGGTGTTCCGGGAAATAAAAATTCTTGGGCATCTCGATGCCACATTGGCGCAGCGATCGCTCGATTTGCAGCGATGTCCAAAGCTTCTCCCGCATCCACAGGGGTATTGCCATGAGAAACGACTCCAGCCCGGACGGCGCAATGCCCAGGTAGGTCTGCAGGATGCGGCCAAACTTGCTGAAGGGCTTGTCATAAAAGGCGACGGCATCGAGATCTTTGGGGCCCACTTTGCCCTCGCCAAGACAGTAACGAACCGCGTGGAACGGAAAACCTGCATCCTGTTTCTTGCGTGTGAATCGTTCCTCCTGCGCAGCGGCAATGATCTTTCCATCCCGCACCAAAGCCGCGGCCGAATCATGATAAAACGCACTGATACCGAGAATATTCATCAGTACTGCCTCTGAAAATGTTCCGCGTCGCTGACGGGCAAGCGGTCCTGCCAGTAACTGGCCTGGTTCTTATCGAATTCGAGGGCGAGCAGCGCCCGCATTTGCCGTCGCAAAAACAGGCTGAGCGGTAGGAAAAACAGGAAGAAAAACACAACCAGCAGCAGCCACGTTAACCCCAGAGCGACAAGACGACCGAACGCCTTCAACGCGCGCTCCACAGCCAAAAATGCCCGCGGCAGCAACAAGCCACTGACCAGCATCCATCCGCTCAACGCGAGGACAATCCACCCCGCCACGCGGTGATTACGGAGAAAGAACACGCCTGCCACGGCCGCCGGTACGAGAGCCTGAATGACAACATGCCCCACGCTTGGAGTTGCAGTCTCCTTGTTCTGGCTGCTGGTCGGCCATTTCCACGCCAGTTCAGGCGGTCGACGAGATGGCAACGTGCTCATGATCCTGGTTTCTTTTCTGCCAAACGTTCTATTGCTTTGGAGACTTGAATGCCAAAAAGCAGGTGTCCTTCTTCCGATAAGTGATAATGACCGTGGGGCACATGAATAGCTATTAAGCCCCGATACTCCGCCAGCGTCGGCTCGCACTCAATCAACACGTCACAATTCTGACGAAACGTATCGTGCAAGTCCGGTGGAATTGACGATTTGAAATCAGGGCTGGGGTGACTGGCATCCACCAGTTGGGGAGTGTCCAAAATGATCAGCTTGGCGCCGTGCGCTTGACAGCAGGCGTACATCCGTCGCAGCAGGGCCACTTCCAAATCTTTTTGATACTCTGCGACATAAGTCGTGGTGTTGGTGTTCTGGACTGCCATTTCCGAGGTCAACTTGCGTTCATTCCGGGACTCCAATCTCCCTCTTTCGTATTCCCACGCACCGTTGAGTCCCCTCGAGTATAGATAGGAGTTTTGGCTGAGCCAACGAAGCAGGGCGAAACCATCGATCCAGTTCAGGATCTTCACCCCGGGAATGTAGGTGGTTGTGTTCGTAACCAGAGCCCCGTTCTTCAGTCCGAAAATATTGCAGCGAGTATTATCATCCAGATCGTTCCCAAAAAAACCCAGCACCACAAAATCCGGATGGAACTTCACCCCTTCGTTCTCCAGCAAGACCAACTCCTCGGTTGTGCCAAAACCAGATACTCCGGTGTTGATCACCTCAACGCACTTCCCGCGCACGCGGAAATAACGCTCGATGATTGCCGAAAAAGTCTGCTCCTGCCGACATTCAAACCCTTCGGTCTGGGAATCGCCCAGACATAGTACGCGCTGGCAACCCAGGGGCTTTTCGTAGTCGTAGTTCTTGTCTGCCCGAAAACCTTGCGCATTGATGCGAAACTCCCACTGACCATCAATACTGGTGTGCCAAAACCGCGTTTGCGGACGCAACCGACGAATGGTGAACCCTCCGTAATGTGCGTCGGTGTGAAAACGGGGAAACAGTGGCATGCTACGTCGATACAATAAACGCGCCACCCCTTCGGCTGCCACCAAGCCGACCAGCAAGACAACCAGTGACAACAAAAATTTCTTCAACATGATTTCTTTCGGGAACAAGCGCTGTTTATGGTATCGCTTTCGCAGGTGCCCTACAAGAGCCTAGAATGCTCGTGGTTACAGTGTCACCACCTGACCCGCGCACATCGCTTGAAGAACGGCCAGTGTCGCCCGCGTGCTATTGATAATCTCTTCGAGTCCCATCGGCATCGGGCTGCCCGCTTTGACGGCGGTAATGAACTCGCGGACCTCGGCGGCCTGCCCTTTGTCGCGAAAATCGGTCACAACCAAGTGCCGGCCGCCGCCGAACGCCTCGAAATGTTCCTTCTCCAGTGCCGCGTCGGCCACCGAAAAATAATCCACCGCGCCAACCGACCCGTCGGCGAACCGCAACGACACCTGCACGTTGTCGGCGCCGAAACCCTGGGCGAAGACGGACACCGGTCGCGACCTGGCGGCAAATTGCAGGAAATCCACGAAGTGGCACACTTCGCCAAGGATGCGTCCTCCACCGATGTCGGGATTGTTGATCCAATGTTCGCGTGGCAGTGGCGTTACGCTGATACGATACCGCATCACCAGAGGGCCGCTCAGCTTTCGTACCTCCTCGGCGAACGGGGCAAAGCGGCGATTGAAACCGACCAGTAAGCGAGCGTTGCCTGCCTGGTTTATCACTTCCACAATCTCATCCAGTTGCTCACCCCGCAGGCACAGTGGTTTCTCGACGAACACCGCTTTGCCGGCGCGCAACGCCTCGCAAACAATAGGCGCGTGCAAGTCGTGACGTGTGGCGACGAGTACCGTATTGATCGCCGCATCGGCAATCACCGCGCGCCAATCCGTAACGCACGTGTCGAAGCCGAACTTCTCTTTGGCCTTTTGGGCTTTCACGCCGGTCGCCGTGCATACGGTGCGTAACGTTACGTCTGCGCTGGCTTTGAATTGCGGCAACAAAACGCCCTGCGCGTAATTGCCCGCGCCAATGACGCCGAGCACAACCGCCTTGACCGGCACCGCGCTGGCCGACTTCGTGACGGTGACGCTCGTCCGTTTCGCCGTCGGTGGATATTGGATAAGGACCCCGACAACCCGCCCGCCGGTCTTTCCCGTGATCAATTCATATGCCTTCGGCCCGTCGTCGACGGAAAACGTGTGCGTGGTCAATGCCGCCACATCGATGCGCTTCATCGCGAGCAGTTGCGTGAAGGCCTCCATATTTCGGCCTTCCGTCCAGCGCACGTAGCCGATGGGATAGTCGATGCCCTGTTCTTCGTAAAGCGGGTCGTATCGACCAGGCCCGTAGCTGCGGGAAAGGCGGAAATCCAATTCTTTCCGATAGTAAACGTCGCGCGGCACCTCCATGCCGGTCACGCCGACCATCACCACACGGCCGCGCTCGCGGCAAATCCTGCCAGCCAACTCGACCGGATCGTTCGTTGGGGCTGATGCCGTAATAATGACCGCATCCACGCCAAAGTCATGGCTCAATGTCGCGGCGACACGCTCCACGTCGTCACGCGGGCGCACAGCCACGGCATCGCAACCGCACGTCTTCGCGAGTGCACAGGCCGCTTCACTCACATCGATGCCAAACACCACGCAGCCGGCCGCCTTGAGAATCTGCACGGTCAACTGGCCCACCAACCCCAACCCGATGACCGCGACCACTTCACCCACGCGCGCGTCGGCCTGCCGCACCCCCTGCAGCGCGATCGCACCCAACGTCGAAAACGCCGCGTGTTCCAAGGCGACGCCCTCGGGTAGCCGGGTGCAGAGATTCTGGGGAACCAGGACCACTTCCGCGTGACTCGCGTAATCCTGTCCCGCACAGGCCACGCGGTCGCCAACGGCAAAACCGGTCACACCTTCGCCAACTTCGAGGACCGTGCCCGCCGAGGAGTAGCCCAGTTGTTTCCATTGATCGAGGCGCGACTGGACCTTGCGCAGCGTCGCCCCAATCCCTTCCCGCTTGAGCGTGCCAAGCACCTGCTTCGCGAGATCGGGACGCAACCGCGCCTTGCCGACGAGCGATGCCTGCGCCATCGCCACGGTGGCCTTCTCCGTTCCCGCGCTGACGAGGGAATACGCGTTGCGTACCAGGACGCAGCCCGGCGCAATCACCGGCGGCGGCACATCGACCAGTTTGATGTCGCCGGTCTTGAAGTCCTGGACGAGTTGTTTCATGGTCGGGAGAATTCTAATTGTTCACGCGGCAATTGGGAAACAATAAAGCGGAACTTGCCGCCGGCGGTGCGTTCGATGGCGTCCGTGAACTCGAAACGAACTCGCATCGAATCACCGAGCCGCAGATGCGCTTCCTTGAGAATAATCTGCTCGTCTTTCGCGGTAAAACCATCGGTACGCACGACTCGCAATACCAGTTCATCGAGGTGCGTCTGCACGATTTGTGCCTCACGAACGTGCTGCACGTCCTTGAACAGGTGATCCAGACGACCGACCAGGCGGCCATCCGGGGTACGAACGTAGTCCTCCACCCGCCCCTCAATACGTTCGATCAGCGGAAAGGCGCAACCACACGCACACGAGCCGTCGCGCCGCGTTGCGCGGTCGCCGACCCTGTAACGGACGAACGGCATGGCGCGATTATTGAGGCCCGTCGCGATCATTGCCCCGTCGCCAAGAAGTTCCAGCACACCATAGTCGGGCCGCTGATGCAGGCTCCCCTGTGCACATTCGATAATATTGTTGGTAAATTCCGTGGTTCCGTACCAGTTGAAGGCTTTCGCGCCAAATGCCCGCTCGATGACCGTCCTCTGGAAATCGAGCAGTGTCTCACTCGCTGTAAAAACCGCGCGGGGACGTAGCGCGGTGATTCCATCGTCAGCCATCTGTTTCGCCAGGAGGTATACGGACGACGGATACCCGTGGACGAAATCGGGGGCAAAGTCCGTGAGCGCGTCGATGTAACGCGGCAAATTGTCGGGCGTGAGATGGTATGAGGAACAGAGCAGGCGTTTTTCGATGCGATCCACGCGCCAGAACGGCGGCCGCTGCTGATTGGGTGGAACGACCGGGTGGCCCGAAATGTACGCCCCGCTGCTGAGGTATGGGCAACCCGCCCATGCCTTGTGCCGCCAGCGGAACGCCATCTCCATTTGATGGTATTCCTTCGTGAACCGCACGGTCAGCGGCGTGCCGGTGGTGCCGCTGGTATTGATCGTCATGAGCCGATGTGGATCGAACTCGTCCGAGAGGAATTTCTCCGGCGCCGCGGCAATAGATTGCTTATCGAGGATCGGCCATGCCTTAAAATCGTCGGGTGGCAATTTCTGCTCGCGGTAAAAAGGCACGTGCGTGATCGCATACCGCAGCAAGTCGTGCAGCGCCTGCCGCTGTTCCGCTTCAAGTTGATCGCGAGACTTCCTTTCATTGACCTCGAGTTGTGCGAGCAGGCGCTGGAAGTCCGCGCCATACTTGTCCCGGATATTCCGCGCGCTGGCGAAGTTGACCGCGACGGTCTGCGCCCAGATGGGCAACGAATCGTAGATGCCTTTCCCAGGAATCATTTCGCTTCGATATGGCCGACCCAACCGAAATGCGGACGGAAATGGAAGACTTCGCCAGGTTCGGGCGCAGCCTCGACTTCGTCCGGGCCGAAATCAACCAGTTTAAGATCCGAGATTTGAAATGCCTCGCGGATGGTCGGCACTTTTTGCCAATCGAAACCCATCAGCTGCGTGGCCACAAAATCGGCAGCCACCGGGTTGATGCCCGCGATGAGGACACCACAGGCTTTGGCATCGGCTTCCATCGGCCCGTTGCCCTCGCCGGCGATGATACCGTCGATGATGGTCAGGTACCGCAATGGTTTCACACGCCGTTTGCCGGCGCCGTCGAAATGCCACAACGCTTTATTGAGATCCAACGTCATGCGCCATGTGGTGTCGTTGCCCCACCAGTTGCCGCTGCGTACGACCTTTGTGGTGTCGCCGAACACGCGCGAGCCAACCCGCTTGGCAAGCGGCGCCCAGAGTTTGGTGGCCGCGCCGCCACGCTTCGCGGCGCTCTTGAATGCGGCGATCGCGCGACTCTGGAACTTCGTCGCCGCCTTGCTGTCGGGAAACTCGTCGCCGCCTTCGTCAGGCGTGCCGATGCAGAAGTGCGGCAGGTAGTTCTTGTCTCCGTTGATGCCGACGAGGTTCTTGAGGCTGAGGGTAACCCCGACCTTCTTGTGCGTCTTGAGCTTGGGCAGGTTGATGAACACGTCGGCATCCATCACGCTCCGGGAAATCAGGTATTCGTGTTTGCCCTGGGAATGATGCTGGGCCGTGAACGCCGTGTCGTAGTCCGCGCCGTAGAAGCGCCCTTTTTTGTTGTGGAAGCAACTGTGTTCGCCGAGGTTCACCAACGTGTAGCCACGCGGATCTTCCGGAAGTTTGCGGCGCTCCACGATCACGCCGCGTTCCGTGCGCCAGGCTTCCCTCCGCAAATCAAGCACTTCAAAACGCAGGGCGGGGAATTCACGTCGCAATTGTTCCCGCAGCTTCGGGATCTCCGCACGTTCACAGATCGTGTCAAAATCACTGTCGGTCTGCGGCGCGTCCGCGATGGTCAGGGTGCCCCGTCCGTCCATCGCGGCGGCAACCGCATGTGCGACCGCGGCGATGATAGTGCCGTGCGTGGTGATCTGTTCCCACTCGGCCGGCCGGCCGGCGTGCGACTCGCGGATAAAATTCGGCTTCAACAGCACCCGCTCGCCCGGTCGCACCAGATCGCCCCAGGACAGCCCCAACGCCTTGATTGTCTGGTGCACCGATGAGGCAACAAGGGCAGGGTCGTATCGTGGTTGCTGACGCACAACGGCGCAGCGCGCAGCAACAGGATCCTGATTCATGGGGGAATAGTCTACCACAAATGTGAAAACGTGCCAGCTTCCGGCGAACACCCGGACTTGACTTGTGGGTTCACATTGAATAATTCTTCTGCCCAAAGCTGCGGGCTGCAAGAAACTGACTTTGCGGAACACCTTCGCCTTGATGGTGAAACAGAGACAGTCACAATTGAGGGTTGATGAACTTCGCTGAGTTGCGTTTCTGGGAGTGTTTATTCGGTGCTTTGGCGGTTATTCTCGGTGTGCGCTATCTGTGCGCGCACGTGGCACGCCCGGCGCTGGCGGTATTCGATAAAATCGCTCTGTTCTCATTGGGGCTGTTCCTGTTGCTCTGTGTCAGTTGGGTGACCTTCCTCATTTTTCTGGTAGTGGCGATCACGACGTATGTGGGGCTGGCGTGGATTTTGAAATACCATGCGAAGCACGGCTCCAAGTACCTGTTTGTGTTGATTCCGCTGCAAGTCTTGCCACTCGTGTATTATAAGTACGGCGACTTTTTTGTAAACCGGGTGCTGGGGCTCAATGTGGATGCGCTCCGCAATCTCGTGATTCCCGTCGGGATTTCGTTTTATACCTTCCAAAAAGTCGCCTTCGTCATCGACACGCTCGCGCTGAAATCGCCGTTGCCGCGGTTTCTGGACTACCTGAATTTTGCCGGTTTTTTCCCTCAGATCGTGGCCGGACCGATTGAACGAAAGGCGAATCTGCTTCCGCAGATGGAAACGTTTCGTTTCCGGTGGCTGCCCGAAAAGATAGACGAGGGAGTGGGTTGGATTGTTGTCGGGTTGTTTTTCAAATGTTGTCTTGCCGACAACCTGGCCGTTTACTTCAACGGCAGTTCGAGCACGAATCCATACTTGATCTGGGAGGCCAACCTCATCTTCGGGTTGCGGATTTACTATGATTTTGCGGGCTACAGTCTTGTGGCACTGGGCGTCGCCCGGTGCTTGGGCATCAATCTGACCCTGAACTTTCGGAGTCCATACTGTTCGACCAGCGCCACAGAATTCTGGCGGCGCTGGCATGTCACACTTAGCGGGTGGTTTCGCGACTACGTGTATATCCCGATGGGAGGCGGGCGCGTGAAGTGGTGGGCATTCAACGTGGCGGTGGTGTTTATCGTGTCAGGCGCCTGGCATGGTGCGGGATGGAACTTCATTTTGTGGGGAGCGCTCCACGGTCTCTTGCTGATCACCAACCGGCTGGCCGGCAAACTCAATGTCCCGCGTCCACTGGCCTGGGGACTCACTATGCTCGGCAGCTTTTATGCCTGGTTGAGTTTTTACGAACTGCGCACCAACATACTGCTTCAGAAATCGAAAGTGTTACTGATGCCGGCAACCTACAACAGTCAAGCCCTGCACGAGGCAATAGGAGTCCTGACTTCCGGTGGTGGGGTCGCGCTGGCAGGGTTTCTCCTGCTCACTGCGCTAACGCTTTTGGCTGAATGGCTCTCGGTAACGGACAAGAATGAGGAATACTACTACCTCCGACAGCCACTCGCGCTGGGGGTGCTCGTGGTTTTGACGTTGTTACTCGCGCCTGGAAAGACCAATGCCTTTATCTACTTCGCATTCTAGCAACGGCGTGCCATGGATGGCAGCACGATTACTTGTCGTGGCAGTTGCCACGTGGGTAGTGGGTGCGTTCTACACGATGCGCATAAACCCCGAGATAGCGTTTTTCCGCCACTGTGCCGCCGTAAAAGAATTGTGGGCGGAGAAGCTCGACCTCGAGCACACAAACAAAATCGTATTCTGCGGCGGATCAAGCTGCAATACATCCGTGGACGGGGAGAGGTTGCTGAACCGGTATGGTCTGCCCGCGCTGAATATGGGACTCGGCGCGGGCATGGGTGCAGAGGTCCTCACCCATTACGCGCAAACCGCAGTGCGGACCGGTGACACATTGATCGTCGGGCTCGAGCCGGATCTGCTGTCGGGACCACTCCGGATCGAGTCGCTGGGCGCCCAGTTTGGTTTTTCAATCGGTAAACCGTCGCTGCTTCGGGACCCCTATCGAGTCGACTGGCCTTCCGTGCTGCTGGATTTGCGACCCGGCGGTTATCACACATTCACACTGATCGCCAAAGTGATTCTCCACCGAGCACTTTATCCTTATTTTGCGTCCGAGCTCCATCCAAGCGGTTGGCACGAAGTGGGCGAACGCGGCATTATAACGTCCGCCAAGGAACCCCCGACGAAGCTTTCAAAGGAAGGGCGTTTCTGGCTGGTTGGCCTGAGCAAATGGTGTGAACAACGCAATGTGCGCGTAGCTTACACCCTCCCGTGGGGATATTGCTCTCCCCGAAATTTGCCACACTTCCAAGGTTCCAACTTGCGTTTCCTGTACGAGGTGGCGGAGACGATGCCTGTCCTCAAAGACCCCTACCTCGGCGCGGACACAAATCAGGCCCACTTCGCAAATACCGCATTTCATCCCACTGGAGAAGGAGCGGCGTTGAGAACCGATGAACTCGCCAGAGAAATCAGGTCGTGGTCACTATGGACCCGGGACGAACTGAGCGACCGTCTCAAGGCTCTCCTCGTGGGGCCAGAGGAGTAAGTCCTCTGCTAAAGCACCAGCGGCAAGCGGCCCGTCCGCGAAAGCTCGTCGAATCAGGACACCACCTTATGTGCCTTTCTCTTGACCTATTCTGTTGAGCTACCTATCTTGGCGCCAGTGTCTGGGGAACAAATGTTCAGGAGCATTCTAGTAGAGGTTGGGGATTTTTTGACGCTTCTGGGGCTGATGCAGTGGCGTTACCGACACCGGCTGGTGATTTTCGTCTTTGCCCGAGCTACAAAAAAACTCCTGAATCTGCGGCTTTTGGACGGGATGGTGTTGCCCTTTCGGGCTGTGATCGCGTATGCCGCTATTGACATGCCTAGCGGGCTAAGATTCCTGATAGAAATTGCCCAAAGGCACGTCTATTCAAATTTCGTGACGTCCCAGGACGCTGGAATTGAAATCTTGTATGATGTCGGGGCAAACAGCGGCTTTCTATCCCTGACTCGATGTCTTGAGAACCGACAGTTACAAGCGGTTTGCTTTGAGCCCCACCCGAAAACTTTCAGTATCCTGAAAAGAAACATCGGACTAAACGCTCTTACCGACCGAGTGACCCCCGTCAATGTTGCCGTGGATCGGTCCTCGGGAATCCTGCACTTGAATATTGCCGAAGGTGATAGCATGGCCGGCGTGACGCGCAATTTCTTGGGACAAGGTACCCCGAGCGAGATAGCGATCCCGGCCGTTTCCCTGGACGAGTATGCCCAGCAACACGGGCTCTGGCCGGACGCGATCAAAATCGATGTGGAAGGCCACGAAGAGCAAGTCCTGCTGGGGGCGAAACAAGTCTTGGGAAGGGCAAAGCTGCTTGTCATGGAGGTTCACTCAGAAGAACTCAAGGCGCGATGCACGTCTATCCTAAAATGGGGGGGGTATCATGTTGCAGAGAATGGTTCGCTGTTGTTTTGTCAAAGGCATCATCGGGGCTGACTCTTCGCTCTTGATATGTCGGTACAATTTAGGCCGTAGCGATTGCCTGGCGTCGTCGACTACCGCCCACTGCGATTATCGATCTCGGCGGGCGGCCAGTTCTTCAAACACTCGAATCATTCGCTGGCCATAGTGCTCGTGTGTGTACAACCGATGAAATTTCTCGCGGTTGGCGGCCCCCATGCGCTGCCGCAACGCCGGGTCATTGGCCAGCCGCAGGACCTTTTCCGCCAAATCCAGCGGATCTTGCTCCGCCACCATCAGCCCGTTGACTCCTTCCTCGATGATGTCAGGGATGGAAGCGCGCGACGTGGTCACCACCGGCAACCCAGCCTGCATGGCCTCCAATAGAACCAGGCCAAGCGTCTCGTAGTAATAGAATGTCGGGAAAACAAGCATGTCCGCCGCTACGAGCAGTTGCCACTTCTGCTCCCCAACGACTCGACCGACAAACTCGACACCGTCAGCCAGGCCCTCGCGCAGCACCAATTCACGGGCAGCCTCCTCGTCAGCACCCTTAAACCAGGCCCCGGCAAAAATGAAGCGGATGTCACGCCGCTGCTTCCGGATCCTGGCGGCGCTTTCCAGCACCACCAGGACTCCTTTCTCGCGAATCAAATTACCCAGATATAACACGGAGATCCCCTGTCGATCCTTCGGGGGCTGGGGCATCGGCGAGTAAACCTGAACGCCATCTGTCGCAGGGAAAATTCTCTCTTGAGGAAGCCATCTTTTCAGATTCGGACGAAGACGGTTACCCATGACGATTCCCCCGACCGCGCGGCTACAAGTGGTCTTGATGACTCGCTTCATAAATGGGGACGAACGATCATAGAAATCCGGTAAATTGTTGCCGTGCGCATAAACAATTGTCGGCACTCGAAACGTGCGGGCAATCGCCAAAAACAACGCGTCCCTTAGAAAAGCGTTGCGGTTTACCGAAATCGGGCAGGAACAAAAATCAAATCGACGTGTCAGGAGATAATAAATCTCCAAGAGTATGATCCGCGCCATTCGGAACAGCTTACCAACCCGAAAAGTCTCCACATCGGCCACATTGCGAGCGGTCGAAATGTCGATAAACGTCACGTCAAACCGGCTCGTGAACTCCGATTTCAGCAGCGCCTGATACGTCACACTTGGCCCGAAGTAGGGCGGCGGCAGATAGCCGAACAGCAGGATCTTTGTTCGCGTGTGTGACATTCCAGAAGATCGCGAAGTGCCGCTGACCGGCTTCAACTCATACGCTGCTTGAGCACCAGGTAGTTGCCGATGGCGAGTGCATCGATGCCCGTGCCGTAGAAACACCGGATCGCTTGCGGTGGCGTACAGACGATCGGCTCGCCCATGATATTAAACGATGTGTTCAACACACACGGCACGCCGGTGATATTTTCGAATTCCTTGATCACCTGCCAGTAGAGCGGATTTGTTTTCTGGCTGACCGTCTGCGGCCGGGCCGTCCCGTCCACATGCGTGATCGCCGGCACTTTCGCCTTTTTGTCGTCCTTCACCTGCGTGATGAAGAGCATGAACGGGCTGTCGGTAATGTGCTCGAAATACTCCGGCGCTTTCTCCTCGAGCACCGACGGCGCGAACGGCCGGAAATCTTCGCGGTGCTTGACCCATTTGTTGACGACGTCGCGCATCTCGGCCCGGGTCGGGTCGGCAAGCAAACTGCGGTTGCCAAGCGCCCGCGGTCCCCATTCCATCCGGCCCTGATACCACGCCACGATTTTGCCGTCGGCGATCAGCCGGGCGACCTCCTTGGCGGGGTTGTCCATCTTGCGGTAATCCACCTTCGAATTGTCGAGCGCCGCGAGAATCTCGCTGTCGCCGTACGCCGGCCCGAGGAACGCATGGTCCATCACGTAATTGTGCGGCGCGCCGTTTAGTTGGTGGTGAATGTGCAATGCCGCGCCGACGGCGCAACCCGCATCGCCGGGATTGGGAGGGATGAAGATGTTCTCGAACAGCCCGCTTTCCAATATCTTGCCGTTGAGCACGCAATTGAGCACGACACCGCCGGACAGGCAGACGTTCTTCTTGCCGGTGCGGGCTCGCAGCGCTTTGAGGTAGGCCAGGAGCGTTTCCTCGAGGAGTTCCTGCAGGCTTGCCGCGATGTCCTCATGCTTGGACTCAATGGCTGAGTTCGGCACGCGGGCGGGGCCAAAGGTGTCGAAAAACTTACGACTCAACATGTCCGGGCCGGTGAACGTCGGGTCGAACCAGCTCAGGTCAAAGCGGAATGATCCGTCCGCCTGTGTGCGCACAATCTGGCGGAACTGCTCGAGGTACGTCGGCTTGCCGAAAGACGCAAGGCCCATGACTTTGTATTCGTCGTGGCCGGGCTTGAAGCCGAGATACTTCGTGACTTCCATGTAGAACATGCCCCACGAATGCGGGTAGGGTATCGTCTCGATGACGCGGATCTTGTTCCCCTCGCCGACAGCCGCGCAGCACGAGTCGCGCTCGCCTTTGGCGTCGATCGAGAGAATCAGGGCATCCTGGAACGGCGAACAAAAATACGCCGCCGCGTTGTGCGTAGCGTAGTGGCTGAGCCAGTGAAACTTCAGGGGCGTTTTGCGCCGGCGGTTGAATAACGGCTCGGTCTTGAGATGGTCTTTCAGCAACGTGACCGATTGCACGAGATGATAGGCAGCCCGGGCCGGGTCGCGGTGCGCCCGCGCGAGCCGGAAACCGAGGTGGGAGCGGAACTCCTGCCATGGATCATAATAGTAACCGACCGCATCGATGTCGTCCGCCTTGATGCCCGCGGTTTTAAGGCAGTAGTCAATGCTTGCGTGAGGCAGTCCCGTCTCGTAGCCGAAATAGCCGGCAAAGCCGACGTGCTTCACGCGCTTGAAACGCTCTTCCTCGACCGCCGCGACCAGCTTCCCGTCCTGCACCAACGCCGCCGCCGCGTCGTGCACTGCCCCTGAAATTCCCAAGATGTTCATCGTGTTTGAATATTACAAATTCCCGTTGGCTGTGCGAGTTATTTTAGCCGCCGCAACAACCAGCCCCACTTCGCGTCCGCAACTTCCGCTTGACCCGGTAGTAAGCGTTTGTCGCCCCAAAGAAGGGCGGCTTTTGCAAGATTGCAGGCAAACCGCCACGCTCCCAATACTCGGCAAGGATCCGCTGGCTGTTGGCCAGGCTGACATCCGCTCGCGCCACGGATTTTGCGGCGGGATGGACCCGTATTTGGGCGCAAATTTCGGGCGCGTACACCAGTTTCCCGTGTTGCGCCATCCGCAGCCACAACTCCCAGTCGAACGCGTTGTCGAACTCCACGCGAAGCGGGCCCGCCCGCTCCAGCAGCTCGCGCCGAAAGAAAACCGACTGTTGCCCGATGTAGTTAATCCCGCAGAGCAGGACGCGGAAATCGAAGGGAATGCCGCGGGACACCCGCAGGACCTTGCCGTGCTCGTCCATGATCTCCACGTCGCCATAAACCAAATCGGCGCCCGTGCGTTGCAGGGCCGCCACGGCCACGCTCACGGTATTCCGATTCATCGTGTCGTCGGAATTGAGCCACGCCAGGATCTCGCCCGTGCACATCTTGAACCCCTTGTTCAACGCGTCCACCTGTCCGTGATCGCGTTCCGAAACCCAGCGAATACGGGGTGCCCCGCGCAGAATGGCCGGCGTCCCGTCGGTCGAACCGCCGTCGATAACAATGTGCTCGATGTCCGGGTAATCCTGCTCACGGATGCATTGAAGCGTCTGCGGCAGGTATTGGGCCTGGTTGAACGATGGCGTGACGATGGAGACCTTGGGCATGACCATAATGCGAAACGCGATAGTAACAGGCGAAACGGAATTGTCGAGAACCGCCGCCGGTAGTCCAGCCTGTGGTCGCCACCTCTTTAGAATCAGGTCTTATGAAGTTGGTCAGCTGGTAATCCGGTCCAGCCTTGGGATTTTTGGAAAGACGTAGATCTTCAACAGAATAGGCACAAACACGCCGCTCGCCAGCAGGAGGGGGCCGGAGAACACAAATAATGGACCAGTCCATAGGTGGAGTTTCTCAAGTAGCCCCTTCTCAATGCCAATAACCATCGTGTTCATGAGGTAGATTACAAAGGTGTATTTACCGCAGAGCAACAGCCAGGATGACGAACGCCAACGGGGGACGCGGCACAACCCGTGCAAGGCCGGAATGGACAACAACGCAATCGGGTAGCTCGGCATGCTCCAGTATACAGATGCGACCAGGACTGCGATGAAAGTGGTAAGAGTGAAGCTGAAAAACCTGTCCACGAATGCCATCCATGCCGACGAACGGGCGGCCGCGTACCCGGCCGCCACAAACACGAAAGCATGTTCGGTGACCCGATCCAGACAAAACAGGGTAGGGCCTCCTACGAAATGGAGCACCAGCGCCACTCCCAGAAGCGGCTCCAACCTGTCCCTGCTGAGCCGCAGTGCAACCGGCGCGAGCAATTGGAATACGAGCAAGGCGTAAATGTACCAGAGGCTGGCGGCGTGGCTGGCCATTGGCCGGATCAGGATCTCCTCAAGACCCCGCCAGAAACTCTCCGGGGGCGACTGCACATGCAGGAAACGTTGTCCGATCACCTTGCCCACGATCATTAACCCGCCGAACAACAGGTACGCTGGCACAAAGCGCCAAAACTTGCGCACCGCATAACCACGATAGTCTCGCAATGTACGAATCGGGTTGTAGGCATAGAAGAAAACGAATCCACTGAGGAACATGAAAAACGACATGTGGAACCGGTAGAGGGCTTGGTCAACCACCATGTACCAGGCAAAGCCTTTCGGAAAGTTCCCCCCCTGCCAGGCCACGAGATGTCCGAACACGACGAGCACAATCGCCAATCCTTTGGCGCTATCAACGTCGTCCAACCTTGGTTTACCACTCATGTTCCTGGGGTGGCTGCGAGGCAGTAAACGAAGCTTTTACCAATACGGCACGGCCAAGGTCAATGCGGCAGTGGCCGTCCCGATGCCCAAGAAGCGCATTCGCATAAGCCAGCGTTGGCTAACTTGCAGCGTTTATACCTGTGTCCGTGGATTTCGCCGGTTTTCGTTTTCAGGGGATTGGCTGCCACCGGCAGTCCGGCTTGCGGTGGCGCGATACTAGCTGTACAATCCGCCTTCGTTCATGAAACTGCTGGGCATCTCTACCGACGACCTTCAGAACCCGCCGATGGCCAGGGCGTTTATCACACGGCTGACCACCTTGCTGGTGGGAATCGGGATCGCAGTGATTATTGGATACTGGTTGGGCAATGGACAAACATTCTACTTAACTTGCTCCGTGGGGGTATTGGTCGTCGTTCTCGTCGCCTTCGGGATGCAGCGAAAAGCCTGGATCTTGATTCCGCTGACCTATCTCATGACGGGCGTCCTCGGTAAATTGCCGCTCCGGTTGACCCCGCGGGATCTGGGTGTGCTGCTGGCGGCCACCTCATATGTGGCGTATCGGGTGCTATCACACGAGAACATGCGACCCAAGCTACATTTGTTGGATTTGTTGGTTGGGCTCAATGTCATTTACCTCGCGTTCAACCTGGTCAAGAACCCGATCGGTTTCCTCATCTTCGGATCCCAGAGCATCGGCGGCCGTCCGGTTGTGAACATCTGTATTGCGCTGCTGGCGTACTGGGTGATCATCCGCCTGCCAAACAACGTCACCTCGGTGTCGCGCATCCCCTACTACGTACTGGTATCAGCAACAGTTGTGAGCGGGTTGAATTTACTTTTGTATATCGTACCCTCCTTGACATCAGCAGTTTCGAGTTGGTACTCAGGTGTGGAAACCCATGAATATCTGGCTGTGTTGGCGGGCCAGCCTGGAATCCAGCGGCTGAAGGGATTGGCGACGTTTGGTTTCCAGTTGTCCCTCGTGTTGTGCGCGTACTACCCGCCGGCCACCCTGTTTGATCCGCGACGACCCCGGTTCTACGCAATGCTCCTCGGCACAGTCTGTATTCTGGCATCCGGGTTCCGCAATTTTATGTTGTGGGAGATGGCTGCCTTGGCAATCGGTGGTTGGCTACAGCAGCGCTGGCGGGAATTGGTGAAAGCCGGATTCTTTGGCGCGATGTTACTCGCGCTGCTGGTCTTGGGGCAGGGGCGAGTCTACCGATTGCCCGAGACGGTCCAACGGTCGCTTGCGTTCCTGCCGGGTCAATGGTCCCCAACCGTTGTTGCGGAGACGGAAGAAAGCACCACGTCGCGGTTCCAGCTTTGGAAAGAAGTGATTGAGTGGGGGCAGATCAAAGACTGGTGGCTCGGTGACGGCTTCGGCGCCAATCTCGAAGATGCCATCGCTACATATCGGGGAGGACACGGAAGCTACAAGGACTGGGTCATCCTCTCCGGCAGCTTCCATAGCGGGCCCCTTACTACGATTCGCTATGTCGGCATCTGCGGATTGGTGTTTTTGTACCTGCTTACAATCAGCGCCGCCTTCTACTCCTACCGCTGCGTCAACGAATGCCGTGGAACGCCGCTGTTTCCCGTCGCGATTTATTTTGCGATTCAATTGATCTGGGGACCGGTCCATTACACCTTCGTCTTCGGCGGCTATGACGGCTTTATGCCCGAACTGCTTTTTTACGTCGGCTGCCTGCGGTTGCTGTTCCGCATGTCGGATGAATTGAAACAAAACGCGGTTGCGGAAACGAGACCTGCTCCGGCGCAATCCCTCGTCAGCGCGCCGGCATGAACGTCCTGGTTTGGAACAGTTGGGTAGCTCCTCCGGTGGGTGGGATGGAGCGAATCGCGCTGGAGATTGCCCTCCAACTACATTCCCGCAAGCACACCGTAGTGCTCGTGGGAGCCTACGACAAGGCACCGGAACTGCGCGTAAAAATTCCCGCCGACATGCCGTACTATTTCTTCGACCTATATCGTAGCCGTATCAAACCTCACCTCGCCGCTGGCCGGTTGCTGGGACGGGTGATCCGGGATCACAAAATCGAAATCGTGTCCGCTCACGGATCCGTTTTCGCAAGCCATCAGGTCTGTCGCCGTCGCGGTATCCCCCACGTGTGGACAATCCACGGTGCGGAAGCGCGGCCTAATAGCCTCTTGGGCCGAATGAAGACCGCGGCACTGGCGCGCGTGCTTTATGACCCGCTCAGTCATGCGGTTGCCGTTTCGACTGCCACAGCCGAGATCATTCATCAGCAATTCCCCCGGCTGGACGCAGCCCATCTACATGTGATCAATAACGGCGCGCCGCACGAGGCGTCATTGCTGAAATTGCCGCTACCCCACGCGGGACCACCATGGCAACTGGGGTTCATTGGACGATTGGCAGAACGAAAACGTCCATTAGATCTGGTTGAGGTGGCCAGAAAACTTGACAAGCGGCTGGATTTCAAGCTGCATGTCTTCGGTGAGGGACCCTTGGAAAAACCACTGAAAGCTGCCATCGCTCGCCATCATCTGGAAAACCGATTCGTGATGCATGGCTACTGGGACAAGGGCAGCGCGGGCATGCTGGAACAGATTCAGGTGCTCGTGCATACCGACAGCGTCGAACCCTTCGGCGGCGCGCTGGTCGAGGCACAATTGAGTGGTCGCCCGGTCGTGGCCTACCGCGTCGGTGGCAATCCCGATATTGTCGAGAACGGCGCGACCGGATGCCTCGTGCCACTGGGCGACATCAATGCGTTTGCCGATGGTGTCCACGCCATTGCCGAGAAGAGTTTTGCCGATTTTTCGGTGGCAGCCCGTGAACGTGCCATAAAATGCTTTTCTTTGGCGCACATGGCAGACCAATATGTCGCGCTTTTCGAACGCGTATGCGCGAAAAACTAAAAAAGTTTATACCAACCCCTCTGTGGCAGGGCATGAAGCTCGTCACCACCGTCATGGGTTGGCGCCGTCCGCATGTGATGTTGACATCCCATGACATCGCGATGCTGGAGAAGTGGGGCCGCGACCGCCGCTCGCTGGTAGAAATCGGCCTTTTCGAAGGTGGTTCGGCCCTGATTCTGCGGCAGGTGATCCACCCGGAAGCGATCCTGACACTGATCGATCCGTTCGTACCGGACAGCATCTCGGGAATGCGCGGCAGTTACTGGATCAGCCGGGTCGTCGTCAATCGTTGTCGGCGAGGGCGGGTGGAGTTCATAAGAGATTTCAGCTTTAACGCGGTCAAGAACTGGAATCGGAAGTTGGATTTTGTCTTTATCGATGGTGATCACTCTGAGCAAGGCTGCCGGCAGGACTTTGAGGATTGGGAATCGCACGTGTCCCCGGGCGGCGTGATCCTGTTCCATGATTCGCGCAAGGGTCAGCCGTCCGTGCAGCCCTGGATGGGTGCCGATGGCTCGACCAAAGTCGTGAACGAATTATTCCGCCACCACCAGCATCCGCGCTGGCGGATTATCGACGAGGGCGGCTCCATTGTCGCGATTCAACGGGTGTAACGCATGCGCATCGCGTTGCTCGGGGATTTCGACACATTTCTTTTCCGCGGGGTGGAGCGTCCGCTCTCCCGCTCCTATTATCGCCTGAGTCCTGCGCTGAACCTTGCGCGTGGATTTGCCGAACTGGGAACCCGTGACATCCATTATCTCGTGGTGACGCCCGAGGTCGATCGATTGACCGTGGATGATGGCCCGTTCGGGAGATTGCATCGAATCCCCCAACCGCGCGGCTCCGGCAGCGCCACGTTCTTCCTGTGGCGCCGGCATTTGATCCTGAAAGAACTGGCGAAAATCCAGCCCGACATCGTCCACGGACAGGGCACGGAGGCGGAGTACGCGTTTACCGCCGTGACTTCCCCGTACCCGAACATCATCACCGTGCATGGCATCATGCACCGCGTGCATCGCGTCACGCCGCCGCCGTTGTTGTCGCTTAACCACGTGCCCCGCTGGATTGAAAAATTTGTGGTCCACCGGGTGAGTGACGTGATCTGCCTCAGCCACGAAGTGGAACATTTCTTCAAGGAACGCAGCAGCCGGGCACGCTGTCATTTCGTCCCCAATGCCGTGGCCCCCTGTTTCTTCGATGTCCAGCCGCAACCGCGCACGGAAGCTGGCTTCGCGCTTCTGTTTGTCGGGTCGATTTACCCGTTGAAAGGGGTCCACGACCTCATTGAGGCGTTCGCGGAAGCCCAGAAAAAGCTGGGGACCGGAATCCTGTTACGAGTTATCGGCCAGGCGGGTCGCGATGGCATCAAGTACGAAAAAGGGCTGCGCCGTCGCGCGGAAGAATTACGCGTCGCCGATCGCATCCAATGGCTCGGTGTGCTCAATGAAAGGGATGTCGCGCGTCACCTCGCTCAAAGTGACATACTCGTGTTGCCGTCCTTTCAGGAAACGTCACCGATGGCGGTGGCCGAAGCCATGGCTGCGGGAGTGCCGGTAATTGCCACGCGCGCCGGTGGCACTCCTGAGTTGGTCGAACAGAATCAAACCGGCCTGCTCGTCACCCCGGGTCGCAGCGATGAACTGACGGAGGCATTGTGCCAGCTGCTACCCAATGCGGCGCTCCGCCGTCAGTTCGGCGCGGCGGGTCGCGTCAAGGCGCTGGCTGCATATGCGCCACGGGTCGTTGCCGAAAAAACACTCGCGGTTTACGAAACGGTTCGTCAGAGGCACTGACAGTTGGGCGTTGGGGCCTACTCGTGGACGTTACGCACCAGATATTTCGGCTTGCGACCGATCTCGTAATTCATGCGCACGAGGTATTCGCCAACCATCCCCGTAATCGTCACTGAAAAACCCCAGAGTGCCAGTGACGTGGACAGCACTCCGAACGGCCAGGAATGGATAAGGATTCCGGCCAGCAAGCCTGCCCCGCCAAGTCCCACGGCCCCAATGCCAATCACTTCAACAAATTGAAACGGTTTCGTTGTCGCGCCCATGAACACCGACATAAACTGGTCTAACCGCACAAAGAAACCGTGCTTGGACCCTTCGCCACCGGGTCGTTCCTGGTGGCTGACGGGCACCTCGCCGACCTTGAAACCGAGCTTGGAAAAAAGCACCGGGAACCAGCCACGCGATGTTGAATAGTGCGATATCTCCTTGGCCGCCGCGTTGGTATAGGCCCGCAGAAAACAACCGTAGTCATGAATCGGCGTGGGCGCGTCATTGCGGATGAGATAGTTGGTAATCAGAGAAGGTAATTTGCGCGAAAGGAATGGATCCTTGCGGTCCGTCCGCCAGCCGCAGACCACGTCATAACCCTTGGCCATTTCCTCCAGCAGCTTGGGAATATCAGCCGGATCGTTTTGGAGATCGCCATCCAACGTAACGACGAAGGCGCCTTTGGCATGGTCAAACCCCGCGTACGTCGCGGCGTGCTGGCCGAAATTGCGCCGCAACTCGATGACCTTCAACCAGGGATATTGTTTACGAGCCTCAATCAGTTTGAAAACCGTCGTATCCTCACTCCCGTCGTCGACAATCATCACCTCCGCCGGTGATGGTAGCTTGGGCACAATCCGGGCGAGACGTTCCAACAGTAGTTCGATGTTGGCCTCCTCGTTGTAGACCGGGATAACAATTGTCAGGGCCGCGCTCACGAATGACGCGACTATACTAACCGAGCGCGACGATGATAAAGAGAATTATTCGCAACATGACAATTGGGATTGTTGCGACCACAAACGCACACTATCATTCATGACTAATATGCCTCTGGAGACTGGCGACGAACCAACCAAACGGGCCCAGGCGGAGAGTCGATTTTACGATCGCTACGCCGAACACCTTTCCCCGGAACGGCTCGCGCCTCAAGAAGTGTTTGCCCCGACCTGCCGGGAGAACCTTTATGTCCTCGAGCAGTTGGGCGATTTGCGTGGCAAACGCGTGTTGGACATCGGCTGCGGGCAGGGTGATACGTCGGTGTTCTTCGCCCTTGGTGGAGCCGAGGTTCACGCTTTGGATGTTTCAGAACGGATGGTGGCTATCACGAATGAATTGGCCCGACATCACGGCGTGGGCGAGCGGATAAGCGCGCAGGTTTGTCGTGTCGAAGACATGAAGTACACAGACGATTATTTCGATCTCGTCTTCGCTGATGGCGTTCTACATCATCTGGATATGCCGCAAGCGGTGCCGAGTATCGTCCGCGTGATGAAACCAGGCGGACGCGGTATCTTTCTTGAGCCACAAAGGGGGAGCATCTTCAGCGAAATCTATCGTCTCTTCGCCACCGATCTACGAACGGAGAATGAACACCCGCTCGAACAGCGTGACTTCGATTTTCTGGCCGGCCAATTCGGCCGACTGAGTCATCGGGAGTTTCATTTGGTGTCTCTGGTTCTGTTCGCAATGCGTTTTGCCTCACTGAAACTTTCGGGCCAGGCGTTTCCCTACTGGATGGATGAAGTGCGTCAGGGTCAGTATCACCCCAAACTACTGCGCCGCCTGCAGAGTGTCGATGAATGGGTGTTTCGTCATTTCCCGGCGCTACGCAAGTACACCTGGCTGACGGTGATCGTCGCGGAAAAGCCGAAAGGCTAGGTTTTTTTCGCCCGGATGATGTCGCAGACGTACTTGATCTGCGAATCGGTCAACTCTGGAAACATAGGCAACGACAGACAGCGGCCGCTGAGCCGTTCCGCGACGGGAAAATCACCGTGCTTGTACCCGAGCGACGCGTACACCTTCTGAAGATGCAGTGGCACGGGATAATGCAGCCCAGTGTCTATGCCCGCACCAGATAATCGCTCCCGCACCTCATTGCGGCGATCAGTCTCAATGACGTAGCAGTGCCAGACGCATTCGGAATCGGCGAACGTGGCTGGAGCCGTGGCACCGCTCCCGTCGAGCAATTCAGCATAGCGCCGCGCGTGGACGGCGCGTGCGGCGTTCCCGGCGTCGAGGTGCTTGAGCTTGATTCGCAACACGGCACCCTGAAAACTGTCCATCCGGTAGTTGTAGCCGATCTCGTCATGGTAATAGCGCTGGCTCTGGGCGTGGTCGCGCAGACTGCGGGCACGCCTGGTATAGGCATCGGTGTTGGTGACCAGCGCGCCACCTTCCCCGTAGGCGCCGAGGTTCTTGCCCGGATAGAAGCTGAAACAGGCGGTGCAACCGAACTGACCGACGCGCTTTCCTTGATACGTTGCTCCGTGCGCTTGCGCGGCATCTTCAATGACGGGAATGCCGTGTTTGGCAGCGATGGCGAGGATTGGTGACATCGCAGCGGGCATGCCGTAGAGATGCACGGGCACGATGGCCCTGGTGCGCGGGGTGATGGCCGCCTCCAGCTTCGTGGGATCAAGTGTGCGACGAACGGGATCGATGTCCACAAATACTGGTTTCGCCCCGACGTAATTGATCGCCCACACGGTAGCGATGAATGTAAACGGCACGGTGATGACTTCATCGCCGGGACCGAGGTTGAGACACCGCAAGGCCAGGTGTAGTGCGCTGGTGCCGCTGTTGAGGCTGACGCAATGGCGTACGCCGCAATAAGCGGCGAATTCCTGTTCGAAGTCCCTGGTGGGTGGCCCTTGGGCAAACGCCGTGGATTCGCATACCGCTTCCAACGCCGCCAACACTTCGTTACGAATCGCTTGATACTGGGCTTTGAGGTCTACGTACGGAACTTTAGTCATGGTTATCTGTCACTAAGTCGTTGCGGATAAATACGATAAATCCAAGAGCACCGGAAGCGAATTTCACCTGAAACGCCACCCTAACACATCTGGCTTAAGACACAATTTCAAATTCAGGCACTACCCGGCCACGACCCGGCTTGACGGGAGCGCATAGCTCCTCTAGGATTGCGGCTTGCGCGTTCGGAACGCCCACCTGATACAACTCGATATTTAGACCCGATCATGACCCCCACCGGCACAAAATTGCTCAACCATCTTGACGCGATGCGCTGCGTCTCTTGCTCAGAGCATTTGGAGTTGAGCGAGTCGGGTCTGCACTGTCTGGGTTGCGGCCAGCGTTTCCCGATTTCTGACGACGTGCCGTTTCTTCTCGACTCCCACGATAGCGCGAGCCAGGAACTGGCGGGGCACATGGAGGCTTTGTTTCGCTTCCCTGCGTTCTACTGGCTCAAGATCAATCTACTGCTGAAGTTGAACAAGACTGACGACCTGGACCTGCGGGATTATCTGCTTCAGAAAGCCGTCCTGGATGTCGGCTGCGGGCCGTTCTACTACGGCTACGATGCGACACTGGCCAGCAGCATTGTCGGGCTCGACCTCTCCCGCCAATTCGTCCGCGCGATGAACGAGCGCGATCCGAAGAACCTGTACCTTGTCGCCAATGCCAAGAAGATCCCCTTCACCAGGAAGTCTTTCGATGTGTCGTTCTTGCGGTACGTCATTCATCACATTCCTGGCGACACGAGCCAACTGCTGGCAGAGGTGGCCCGCGTCACACGGCAGTACCTCATCATCTTTGACCACGTCCGCTCGGATGTGCCGTGGCAACGGGCCATCCAAACGACCTACTGGAAATCGTTCGACAGTGGTCACCACTACAACACGATGGGTGAATGGAACGAATTGTTGCGCCCCTACAAGGTCGCCGCGTTCCGCCGCACCGGGCGCATGTTCGGCAACATCTGTCAGATCATTCTCGATTTGAGGGGACGTGATTGATGGGGCTGATGGACAAATCGTTCTTCGACGAGTTGTACCGTCGTGAAAAGAAACACTGGTGGTTTGATTGTCGCCGTCGGCTTGCCGGTGAGGCGTTGCGAAGATACGACGTGCGGCAGCCAGGACGCATCCTTGACATGGGCTGCGGCACCGGTGCGATGCTGGATGAACTGCAGCGATTCGGCACGGAGTTTGGCCTCGATGTCTCCGCGACGGCATTGACCTACTGTAAGAGCCGTGGTCATCAACGCCTGGCTCTCGGCGTGGGCGAGGACCTGCCGTGGCGCGAGGCGACGTTCGATGGAGTGGTATCGTTGGATGTGCTTGAGCATATCGAGAACGACACCCGCACGGCACAGAACCTTTTTCGTATTTGCCGAGACGGTGCCGTGGTGGTCATCACCGTGCCGGCAACACCCTGGCTGTGGACAACGCGCGACGACCGGCTCTTGCATAAACGGCGTTACACGAAGGCGCAACTCACGGCCGTCGCGCGCGGCGCCGGCTTTGAGGTCGTCAAGTGCAGCTATTACTGTGTGTTCTTTTTCCCAGTGGTCGCGGCGGTGGTGCTCTTGCACCGATTGCTCGGGCGTAAGCCAGATGTTAAAGATGACGTGCCGTCAGTGAATCCAATTCTGAATGAGGTGTTTCGTTGGCTTCTGCTAATGGAGCAATGGTCGTTGCGGTGGATCGATTTCCCTTTCGGCGTGAGCTTGTTTTGCGTGCTGCGGAAGCCCTCACCCGCCGGCAGCCGCAAGGAGGCTTGACCGCCTCCCGCTTTTTCCCTAGGGTACGCGGCGATGCGCCCGATGGAATCGCTTCAACGTCGCCCGGCCTGGCCGGCGCTTGTATTGTTCGTGGCAGCTTTCTTCCTGCGGTTGTTTCTGGCGCCTGACCTTGGCCCCTTTCCCAAAGATGTCGAGGTCGGCGTCGCGTATGGCGCCTACGGGGCGGAACATGGTGTCACGAAGCTGCCGGATTTGTTTACCGAAAAGAACTGGCCGGTCATGTATCCACCGCTGTTTATCTACCAGGCGGCGGCCATTGGAAGAATTGGCGCCCACCGACTGGCGGCGCTGGAGAAGACCTACCCGGATGTCGCTGCCGCGTGGCTGCGCGTCCGCTACAAGCTGTTGCCGATCATTTACGACATACTGACCGGGGTTTTGATTCTGTTGGTGTTGGCAAAGTTCGCCCCACCACCGTGGCCACTGCTGGGCGCAGCTTTCTATCTGTTCAACCCATGCGTGGTCATCGATTCGGCCGCCTGGGGACACCTGGATTCAATCCATTCGTTTTTCATTGCCTTGACGGTTGTGTGCCTGGGAATGGCGTGCGGGCCACGACAGGACCGTTGGCTGGTCGGAGCGTGGCTGATGTTCGCCCTCGCGGTGTGTACCAAGCTGCAAAGTATCGTCATGATCCCCTTGCTGGCGGTGATAACCCTCCGGCGACGGAATGTTGCGGTCGCGATGGCAGGAGTTGTGATCTTCGCGCTGGCAGTATTTGCCCTCTACAGCCCGTTTTTGATGGCCCGGAGTTGGGACTACTTTAATTTTGTGTTCGTTAAGTCCTTCACCGAAGGCCGGTTTACACAGCTCAACGCGTTTAATTTTTGGGGATTGGGTTACGTCGCGCCTTCGACGAATAGAATCCTGGGAATTATCTCTTACGGGCGTCTGGGACAACTGGCCGCTGCGATTTGCACCCTTTGGCTCTGTTATTGGATGTTGAGGGATCGCGGCGTCCAAACGAAAACAGATGAGGCTCTGCGCTCGCTGGTTGTCGCGGGGGCTTTTGCCTGCGTGATGCCGTTCATGTTGCTGACGCAAATGCGTGAGCGATATATCGCGCCGGCCATTCCGCTGCTGGTCTTGGCCGCTTGCCTGGATCGTCGACTCCTGTGGGTCTGCGTGGGCTTCTCTCTGACGTACACGTTAAATCTTCTTCACGTCCAGCGCCACATATTCGCCGGGCCGGACGAAATGGCCGTGGTAAATGCGAGCAATTTTGCCCTGCGCATGTTTGGATGCTTGGTCAACATCGGCCTGTTCGTGTGGTTCACGTATCGGCTGCCCGTGCTTGTGCGCCCGCGTCAGGCGTCCACAGCCTGAGACCGGTTTCCTGCGTGTTTGCCACGACATTGACGGGCTATCTCCTGAAATTCGTCACTAGGAAAGTTTTCCTCGTACTCGATGGTAGCGTTTCGTAATCTCTGCCGCCAATGAGAACGGTGAGTCACGTGTTTGGAACGAAGGTGGTCGATTATCTGTTGAAGTTCATCACCGGCATTCTCATCACCCGCACTCTGGGGCCTTCGGACAAAGGCATCCTGACCTTTGCGATGCTGGTGGTGACCTGGACCGTAACATTTGGAAACCTGAGTTTCTTTGACGCGAACATCTACTTGTTGGGAAGCCGCCGCTTCTCTCTTTCCGAGGCCGCAATGACGTCGTTTGTCTTATCGCTCGCGTCCGGACTGCTTTACGCATTACTGTTGTTTATCATCGTCAGGTCCCGATTGGTGCATTGGCCGGTGGGCAACCCCTGGGTATTCTTGGCCCTCCTAATGACAATCCCGTTCAATATTCTGGCAAATAATTCGACCAGTATCCTGCAGGGACTGAGCTGGTTCAAATTATACAATCTGCTCACGGTCACGGCCTCGTTCGTTTACCTGGCGGCGGTGGTTGCAGCCAGGTATCTGGCTGAGGATCGATTGGCCGGCATTGTTGCCGCCACCGTTGGTAGTAACATCCTCATCGCCGCGATAATGGTGTTCTGCCTTGGCAAGGCCGCAAATTGGAAGCTTCGATTCTCAGGTCGCTACTTGAGGGAAGGGTTGCTGTACGGCTTGCGTGGCCATGTGCGCGTGCTTTTGACGCAGGTTACAGTGCGTTTCGATCAGTTCGTCCTGGGCGCAATGTTGGAGCCGGTCTATTTGGGCTGGTATTCGGTGGCTGCTGGCTTGAGCGAAGGCCTGCTCATGCTGCCGGATTCCGTGGGCATGCTTCTGTTCCCGCGGGTGGCCGCGGAACCGAACACCGCCGCTATGCTGGCGGCGCGGGCCTGTCGTTGCACTCTACTCGTGACCCTCGGCGCGGCAGCAGCGCTCGCAATGTGTGGCAGGCTGTTGATTGGGGTGCTCTACGGCCACCGCTTCTATCCCGCGGCCAACCCGCTGTACTTGCTTTGCGGAGCCATCGTGTTTCAGTCTGCCTCGCGAGTCTTGCGCAACTATTTTTATGGTGTGGGCCGTCCACAACTTTCGCTTTGGTCAACGGGTTCAGCGGGGGTGGTGATCGCCCTGCTGATTTTCCCGCTCGTGAAAACCTATGGGATGATTGGGGCCGCCTTAACCAGCCTGATAGCCCAGGTGATCGGGGCCACTGTGGATGTGCTGCTGGCAACGCGCGTTTCGGCCATGCCCACCAGCCAGTTCATCTTCCCGCAGAGGGCGGATCTGCGTTTGGCTGTTTGGAAGCCATAGCGGCAGCAACGAGATCGAGTACCTTCTCCGGGTCCTGTTGCTGTTTAAAACGGATTATCACCGGCTCTTCGCCTAGTATGTTCGTTTTCATCTCGCGACCAAAACAGTCGGTAAACGTCATTGTTAACGGCATCGAATGACCTTCTGTGCACCAGGCAATGACGAATGGTTTGTTGTCCGCTGATTTCCATGCGTACAAAAAGGCGACATTCCCGAGTACACGCCGACCGACCGATCGTGCGCCGTTAAGCCAGTGGCATGTCATGAGAAATGCCGAGGTTTTGGGATGTGGGCCCCGCGGAGCCGTCACGCGATCCGTCGATGCATCCCATCCGTACACCTCGAGATTCGGACTCCGCGGCACCTGGTTGAACAGAGCCAGCACGTGCGGGATCAGCACCTCAACCCCCGCCGCGCGGTACATGACGGTGGTCTTGATGGCGCGGCACATGCCGCGGTACCAGTCGAGGTTGGATCGGTACGCCGGCAGGGTGGTCGTGTTGGTGATGCCCAGCGCGCTCTGGCCGTACAGGCCGAGTTCATCGACCAACAGCGGTTTCTGCGTCGCAAAGTTCCCAAAGTAATAGCGGAGACGGTCGGTCTCCAGGATCGGCACCCAATCCGGCGTGCCGTAATCCTGGTCCGGCGCATGGTAGCCGCGATTGTAGTCGTGCCAGGACCAGCCGTCGAATTGGTTAAGGCTGTTGGTCATGGCCAGTGACTCAGTTCGTACGAAGTCGGACCAAGCCGGTCCAATCACCTGGATCGATGGATTGATGGCCTTGACCGCCTGGCGGGCTTGCGAGGCCAACTGCAGGTAAAAGGCCACAAACGTATCCAGGTTGGTCGTGTTGGGAAACTTGTTATACCAAGGCTCGTTCCAGACTTCGATGGCGGTCAGTTGGTTCGCGTAGCGGTTGGCCAGGGCCTGGACAAACTGCGTATAGCTGGCGACGAAGTTATTGGAATTCACCCAGGCCGGCAGGGCATCGGCCACGTAGGCGATGATCTTGCGCCCCGCGTTGGCGGCGATTGCCTGGTCCATCGCGGTCCAGTTCCAAACGCCCTGCTGGGCCTCGACCGCCGCCCAGACCCCATCTCCGGTGCGCACCCAGGAAGGATTGACCGCGGCCAGTCGTGTGGTCAGCGAGCTATCCGCTCCATCGTCGGCCTCGGTGCCGAGAAAGGAAGCGCCCGCATAGTCGTTAGGCAGGACGCAGAATTGGTTCCGATCACCGTTGCATTCGACGATGTAATGACCTTGTGCCAGGGTGAGTGTGGTAGGGGCGCCCGAGTAGACGGAATTCCCATCCAAGTCGAAAATCTGGATTGCAGAGTTGTCGGTCGTCTGGATCGAGATCGAGTCGGACTCACGAAATAATCCCCAGCGGGTACTGGGCGTTAATTGAATTTTGCTTACACTGGCGTTGAAAGGTTGGGTTAGAAGAGTGGCGGGAGACCAATCTGTCGCGGGGAAGGCGACCCCGGCGGTCCCCAAAAGGAGACCAACCGCAACTTTCAATGCAGCGCATAATACCCTGGAAACATTCATACTTCTCTGTGCCGGCCTTCGTGGGTCGAGATACGAAAAATAAGCAGCTTGCGCACCATTTCGCCTGGTAGTGGTAACCATCTCCAAACGCCTCCAGGACTGCGGCCCGGCTGTCAGATTTGAGACGGAGTTCTCACGAGCGACCCCTTTGCGAACCCAATTGACGAGCGCCGTTTCGGTGTGTATCTAGGGTGGAATTCTTGCGCCTATTGAATCCAGCGTGGTGTTTGTCAGCCGTCTTTTCGAGCGTCATCCTTGCTCCCGCAGGAGGCGTGGGTCTCTCTCAGGCCTTCACACAGAGATTTGACGTTCGTTCCAATTCCATTCAACTAAGTCCTCCCGAACGCTTCGGCTTGTTTCGTGAGTCAGACAGGATTTCCATCAGGACCTCCAATAACGCCAGGGTGCACGTTTTTACATTGCGCGGCGAGACGGTTTATGAGGGCCGGCCCGGAAAACTCCCGGCGCTGGCTGTAAACCATTACTTTGTGGAAACCGACGGTGACCGCACGCAGTTTGCGGTTTTACCTGACAGCTATCATGGCGCGACGTTTCTGGGAGCGGAGGCCGATTCGGGAGGCGATATACAATTCTCCCAGAAGCTCGAACAAATTCAGCCTGCGTGGGTGCGCACGGGAGCTGGACAGTGGGCGGTTGTAGAGGCCCGACAGGGCATTTGGAACTGGACTGCGATGGACCGGACGATCGCCGTCAACGCGGGGCGCAAGATCATCGCCTACGTGGCCGATGCCCTGCCGGCCTGGGTGAATTCCAATAACTTCGTCGCCAGCTATACGCAGTTTGTCCAGGC
>Ga0247667_1000061_pt1 | contig 71821 bp, 67 predicted proteins | sample CNK08_metaG_FD_183027 | JGI IMG/M metagenome (GOLD analysis project Ga0247667, IMG submission 183027) | Soil microbial communities from Purdue University Martell Research Forest, Indiana, United States - CNK08 | ecosystem: Environmental > Terrestrial > Soil > Temperate forest > Bulk soil... | reverse complement strand
AGACGCTCGACATTGTGCGCGCCCTCGGCGGCGAGGTGGTCGGGGCAGGCGCGCTGGTGGATCGTTCGGGCGGCAAAGTAGGTTTTGGCGTACCGCTGGAAAGTCTGCTAAGATTGTCGATTGATACATTCGAACCGGCGACGTGTCCGCTCTGTCAGGCGGGTATGCCGGTGATAAAACCGGGAAGCTGAAGCGAAGGATTTGTATGGTTAGTTGGATATTGAAGAAAATTCTGGGCTCGAAAAACCAGCGCGAAGTCAAGCGCCTCTGGCCGCTGGTCCATCGTGTCAACGAAGTCGAGGCGGAGTACCAGAAACTCACCGATGAAGAGCTTCGCGGGAAGACGAAAGAGTTCCGAAAGCGGCTCGCGGATGGCGCGTCCCTCGATGATCTCCTGCCGGAAGCGTTCGCCGCGGTGAAGAACGCGTGCCGCCGTCTCTGCGGCAAGGAATGGCCCGTGCGCGGCCAGCCCTACAAGTGGGACATGGTGCCGTTTGATGTCCAAATCCTTGGCGGCATCGTGCTACACCAAGGAAAGATCGCGGAAATGGCCACGGGCGAAGGCAAGACGCTGGTTGCCACGCTGCCTCTCTATCTCAACGCGCTCGCCGGCAACGTTCATCTGGTCACGGTCAATGATTATCTCGCGGCGCGCGACGCCGAGTGGGTGGGCGAGGTCTACAAGTTTCTCGGGCTGACAGTTGGCTGTATCCAGCACGACCAAAAGCCGGATGTTCGTCGCGCGCAATATGTGTGCGACATCACCTACGGCACCAACGCCGAGTTCGGCTTCGACTACCTCCGCGACAACGGCATGGCCACCAGCATTGAGACGCAGGTGCAGCGGGGTCATTTCTTCGCAATTGTTGACGAGGTGGATTCGATCCTTGTCGACGAAGCGCGCACGCCGCTCATCATTAGCGGCCCCGCCACGCTTTCCACGCACGCCTACGACAAGTACAAGCCCCAGGTCGCCGAACTTGTCCGCGCGCAGACGATGCTCTGCAATCGGTTCGTGAGTGAAGCAAAGCAGTTGCTCGATGGCCGTAGCGCCGACAAGACTACCAATGACGATTTCGACCGCGAGGAGAGGGCGGGCCGTTTGCTGTACCAGGTCAAGCTGGGGACCCCGAAGAACAAGCAGCTGCAGAAGATGATGGAGGAACCGGCGATTCGGCAACTCGTCGATGAGGCAGAGTTGGAGGTGCTGAAAGACTCGAGCAAGAAAGAAATGCATGATCTGAAGGAAGAACTCTTCTTCACGATCGACGAAAAGCAGCACGACTCCGATCTCGCCGAGAAGGGCCGCAAGTTTCTGAGTCCGGACGACCCGGATGCGTTCGTGATCCCCGACCTCGTGACGGCCCTGCAGGAGATGGATACCCAGCATTTGCCCGACGGCGAGAAGGAAAAGAAGAAGCAGCAGATCCAGCAGGCGTTTGACGAGCGCAGCGAGAAGATCCACAACATCTCGCAATTGCTGCGCGCCTATTGCCTGTTCGAGAAGGACGTCGAATACGTCGTCCAGGAAAACAAGGTGATGATCGTCGACGAATTCACCGGCCGCCTCATGCCGGGCCGCCGTTGGAGCGACGGATTGCACCAGGCGGTCGAGGCCAAAGAAGGCGTTGCCATCGAACGTGAAACGCAAACGCTCGCGACCATCACGATCCAGAACTATTTTCGGCTCTACAAGAAACTGGCGGGCATGACGGGTACCGCCGAAACGGAAGCCACCGAGTTCGAGAATATTTACAAGCTCGGTGTCATCGTCGTTCCCACCAACAAGCCGTGCGTTCGCAAGGATGAAAATGACGTGGTCTACAAGACGCGGCGTGAGAAGTACAACGCGATCATCGAGGACATCGTGGAACGACATCGTCACGGCCAGCCTTCCCTCGTTGGTACGGTCAGCGTCGAGGCCAGCGAAGTGCTGTCCCGCATGTTGGGCCGCCAGAAGGTCCCCCACAATGTCTTGAATGCGAAATACCATCAGCGCGAGGCGGAGATCATCGCGCGCGCGGGCCAGAAAGGCTCGGTGACCATCGCGACCAACATGGCCGGCCGCGGCACCGACATCAAACTCGGCGAGAGTGTGGCGGAAGTCGGCGGCCTGCATGTGATCGGCAGCGAACGTCACGAAGCGCGGCGCATCGACCGACAGCTCCGCGGGCGTTGTGCGCGTCAGGGTGACCCCGGCAGTTCGCGCTTCTACGTTTCGCTGGAGGACGATCTGATGCGGTTGTTCGGCAGCGGCCGGATTGCCACGATCATGGAAAAACTGGGCATGAAGGAAGGCGAAGAGTTGGAGCACCCGCTTCTTAATCGCTCGATTGAAACCGCCCAGCGCCGCGTCGAAGAGCACCACTTTAGCCAGCGCAAACACACGCTGGAGTACGACGATGTGATGAACAAGCAGCGCGAAGTGCTCTATGCCTTCCGCAACGACATCATTCGCGGCGACAGCCCGCGCGAAGCAATCTTCAATATCATCGATGAAGTTGTCGAAGCGCGCGTCGTCGAGTATTGCCCGGAGGACAAGCAGGCGGACGAATGGGAACTCGAGGCGCTGCTGCGGTGGTCGAACCAGGCTTTTCCGATTGGGCTGCGTCTGGAGCAGGTCAGCGACAAAACGCGGGATGAGGTCTTGCAGGCGATCCTCGATAAAGTCACTCGCGCCTACGAGGCCAAGGCGGCCAACGAGAATCCCGAATCACTCAAGGCCATCGAGCGCCTGATTGTTCTTAATGCCCTTGACCGTCTTTGGCAGGAACATCTGTACAATATGGACCAGCTTCGCAACGGCATCGGCCTGCGCGCGTACGGCCAGAAAGATCCGCTGGTGGAGTACAAGACCGAAGCGTTCGCGATGTTTGAAGAGATGATGGACAACGTGAAGAACGAAATCGCCAACAATGTCTTCCGTTCCGCCAGTTCGCTCGCCGCTTTCGAGAATTTCCTCCGCGCCCTGCCAACACAACTCAGTGGTCCCGACCTCTCGACCGGGTCGGCTTACAAACAGCCACCGCCGTCCCAGTCAGGAGCGCCCGCTCCCAACGGCGGCCAGGATGTTGTGGGCGAAGCGATTGAAAAGGCGACCATGCCGATCAAGCGCGAGGTCCCGAAGGTCGGCCGCAACGAGCCTTGTCCCTGCGGTAGCGGCAAGAAGTACAAGAACTGTTGCGGAAAGAATGCGTGACGCACAGCCTGTAGTCCCGAACCGGTTTCGGGCTAGATAAGCCGCGAATGAGATTCGCGACCGTAAAATCTATTGGAAGCCGCTGGCTTCTGCCTGTTGCCACTGGCGCCCTTCTGGCTTTCGCACTCCCGCCGTTCAACAGCGGTGAGTTGGGCTGGCTTTCACTCGTACCGTTATTGTTCGCGGTGGAAGATTGTCGTCTGGAGGAGGCGTTCCGTCGGGGCTACATCGCCGGACTGGTGTTCTTTGGGATGACGATCTGGTGGATTTATCACGTCACACCGGCCGGCACGGTGGGATTGATCGCCTTCCTCGCGCTCTACTTCGGCGCAGGTGCGGTGGTGTTTGTAATGGCGAACAGCCTCATCCCCGAGTCAGCAGATCCCGAGAAGCAATCAGGCGGCTGGGTCGCGATTCGCAACATACTTGTGGCCGCCGTTGCCTCGGCCGGGTGGGTGACATTGGAATGGCTGCGCGGGAAATTATTGTTTGGCGGATTTCCCTGGAATTTCCTCGGCGTGACCCAGTGGCAGTCGGGTCCGCTCATCCAGTTCGCCAGTGTGACAGGCGTCTACGGCGTATCGGCATTGGTGTGCTTTGTCAATGTCGTCCTCTATTTCACCATCCGTCGATTTGTCGTGCAGGTGCGAACCCGCGAGAAGCGATGGCGATTGAGCTGGGAGTTCTACGTGGCCATGGGCTTGATCTGCCTTGCGTTCTGGCAAGGGCTTCCGCAAATCCTGCGGCACAGTGAGGTAAAACAAAAAACCGTGCGCCTCGCGCTGATCCAGGGTGATATTCCCCAGACCTTGAAGTTTGAGCCGGAGCAAAAACCCATGATTCTGGAACGGTATCGGACACTGACCGAAACCGTCATGGCGGCCCGACCGGAGATGATCATCTGGCCCGAGACAGCCACACCTGACGCGTTGCGATATGATCGCGAGTCATTCGAATTAGTGACGAATCTGGCCGTGAAATCGAGTGCATACCTCTTTACCGGCACCGTTGACCTCACACCGTATTCGTCACCTGCCGAAGCCTTCAACGGTGCAATCCTCGTGCGGCCGGACGGCACCGTGGGCGAGATCTACCACAAGATCCACCTCGTGCCCTTCGGTGAATACGTGCCGCTCCGAAAGATTTTCCCGTTCATGAAATGGCTCACGCCCATCGATGGCAGCTTTGAACGGGGCCGGGATTTCACCGTCTTTCACGCGGCGGACCTGCGGTTTGGTGGGGTCATTTGCTTCGAGGACACGGTTCCGGACTTGTACCGCCATTTTGTCCGGCAAGACGTCGATTTCATGGTCAATGTCACAAACGATGCGTGGTTCAAGACCTCGCCGGCTGCCGAGATGCATCTTGCCAACGCAATCTTTCGGGCCATCGAAAGTCGTCGTCCACTGGTCCGCGCATCGAACAGCGGCGTGACGTGCGTCGTAAATGAACACGGCTTCGTTCGCGCGCGTTGTGCATCGTTTAGCGCGGGGACTTTGAACTTTGATTTGCCGTTGCCGAATGATCGGACCAAAACGTTTTACACCCAGTACGGTGATGTGTTTGTCGGGGCCTGCGCGGTTGTCTCGGTAGCCGCAATCGGGCTTGCCGCGTTTCGCCGCAATCGGCTAGAGTCGCAAATATGACGGTGGCGATCTTCATTGGCTGCGCGGTCGCTTCTTATTTCCTTGGCTCGATTCCGACCGGCTTTCTGTGGTCCAAAGCGCGTGGAATCGATATCCGCAAGGTCGGCAGCGGCAATATTGGCGCGACCAATGTGATGCGCGCGCTTGGTAAGGGCCCGGGCCTGGCCGTGCTGTTGCTGGACGCTGCGAAAGGTTTCCTCCCGGTGTATGTTACGCCTCGCATTTTTCCCAGTGTTGGTCCGACGGCGTTGCAGATCACCTGTTGTATCTTCGTGATCGCCGGCCACAACTGGACGTGCTGGTTGAAATTCAAGGGTGGCAAGGGTGTGGCCACGAGTTCCGGCGCGTTGCTGGCGTTTCTTCCGATACCATTTCTCTGTGCGTTCGGCGTTTGGGCGATCATCTTTGCCATCTCGCGCTACGTGTCCCTGGCATCCATCGGCGCAGCGGTTGCGATGCCTGTGGCAACCTGGTTCCTGGCAAAGGACAAGACACTGTTCATCTTCACTGTCATTCTTGCCGCCGTCATCATCTATAAACACAAGTCGAATATCCAACGGCTGTTGGCAGGAACCGAGAACCGTATTGGCCGGCGAAAGGAAGAAGGCGGAAAGGGCGCGATGGCATGAACGTCACCGTAATTGGTACAGGCGGGTGGGGGACGGCGTTGGCGGTGCTCTTGCACGGCAACGGGCACAAGGTCAATTTGTGGGGGCGGTTGAAGGAGGAGGTCGAGCCGATCATTGCGGCCGGCGAGAACAAGGCATTCCTGCCCGGTGTAAAGATTCCCAAGGAAATCGTGCTCACGCTGGATACGAAATCAGCACTGCACGGAGCCGAGTTGGTGGTGTTGGCCGTTCCCTCGCACGGAATGCGACCGATCTGCGCAAAACTTCACGATTATCTTCCCACCGACGTTCCCGTGGTCAGCGTTGCGAAGGGAATTGAGAACGGAACAGGTTGCCGGATGAGCGAGGTGATCGCGGAAGTGCTCAAGACCGAACACATTGTCGTGCTTTCCGGGCCCAGCCACGCGGAGGAAGTGGGACGCGGGATTCCGACAGCAGTGGTGGTCGCGTCGCGCCAGGCCGAGCACGCGGTCCGGGCGCAAAAGGCATTCATGAACGAACGCTTCCGCATTTATACGCACGATGACGTCATCGGGGTCGAATTGGGCGGTGCGCTGAAGAACGTCATTGCCATCGCCGCCGGCACGTGTGACGGGATCGGGTTTGGGGACAACACCAAGGCGGCGTTGTGCACGCGCGGGCTGACCGAGATGACTCGGCTTGGTGTGGCGTTGGGCGCGCGCTCCGAGACGTTCTTCGGACTGAGCGGCGTGGGGGACCTGATTGTCACCGCGTTCAGCCGCCACAGCCGCAACCGCGGATTCGGTGAACGGCTGGGAAAAGGTGAAACGCCCGAACAGATCGCCACTAGCACGCAGATGGTGGCCGAGGGGGTAAAGACAGCCAGTTCAGCCTGGCAACTGGCGCAACGTCATGGCGTGGATGTGCCCATCACGCGTGAGGTGCATGCCATCCTTTACGAAGGCAAACCACCCAAACAGGCTGTCCGCGACCTGATGACCCGGGAAGCCAAGCCTGAATTTGGCGCGTGAGAGCGGGAACTTTTTCCCATGGAGCGTGTCTCAAAGCCGGACGCCAAAGTTGAGGCAAGCGATCGAGAGTTGCTCGAACGCTGCCGGGCGGGCGATGAAACAGCGTTTGATGACCTGGTGCTGCGCCACCAGCAACGGGCGTTCAACGTCGCCTTTCAACTACTGCGCGACCACGAGGATGCCACGGAAGTGGCCCAGGATGCGTTTGTGAGGATCTATCGGAGCATTGGCAATTTTCGCGGGGAGTGCGAGTTCACGACCTGGCTGCACCAGATCGTTGTGAACCTGGCCCGCAACAAACATCGTTGGTGGAAACGGCGCGGTCGACAGGCGGGCATGTCCTTGGACAGCACGGTTGAGACCGCTGATGGGGAAGTGTCCATGCAGATCGCCGGGAACACCGATGCGCCCGACGTGCAGGCGGTGAAGGACGAGTTTGTTGAATTATTGAGTCGCCGAATGCACGAACTTCCGCGCAAGTTTCGGGAGGTACTGGTGCTGCGAAACGTCAATAACCTGAGCTATGAAGAAATTGCCGAAGCGCTGGATTGCTCCGTTGGCACGGTCAAATCGCGGATCGCGCGCGCGCGGGAGGTGTTGCGCAAAAGCCTGAAGGACGAGCTGTGAGGATGGAAAGATGAAGGATTGCGATCATATTCGCGGGGAGTTGTCGGCTTACCTCGACGGCGAATTGACGCCGCCACAGAGGACAGAGGTCGAGACGCACCTGGCATCGTGTGCGGAGTGCCAGCGAGAGTTGGTGGAATTGAAGACACTGGTGACCGGCGTGGCGGCGCTGCCGAAACTGCAGCCGACACCGCGGTTCCTCGCCGACGTGCGCCGCAAAATCGCGTCTGATGGGAAACCCGGGGCGTTGACCTGGCAGGACTACGTGTTCCGCCCGCTCTGGCTGAAGATTCCGCTGGAAGTGGCGGCGCTCATTGTGATCACTGGTCTCGTGATAAGGAGCGGCCATCCGCTGTCGGCAGAGAAGACCGCTTCACTCGAATTCGCCAAGGCGGAAAACAGGGAGAACTTGCGCGAGAATACTGTTTCGTCGGGTACCCGGGCAAAGCAAGCGATAGCAAACGAACCGAAATCAGCTGTTGCTGCTCAAATGCCCACGGCGGCTGGCCCAGGGCGGACCCCTGTGATTGGCAATGCCGACGAGGTGTCAGCGACTCCTCCATTAGCGCCTTCGCCAGTCATCGACCTGGTGCGAAGCGTGGAATTTCCCCGGTCAAAGCCCGGTGAAATTGTGACGGTTCACGCGCGGGTCTTTGACGATGTGCGGAATCGGGCGCAACAACTTGCGACGCGGTGCAACGGGCGGGTGGTTGTCGTTCCTCAATCAAAAGACGTGACGGAACGCACCTTATTCGTGGAAATGCCGCGCGAATATGTGGCGGCGTTCAAGTTGGAGCTATCGAAGACCACCGGGCCGTCCGCGGCAGTGGCAACGGGCGGAAGCACCGGCGAATCAGGTACAGCGAGCGCGGCGCCATCACCGACCGGTGTGCTGACGGGCAATGCGCCAACGAACAACAGCGCCGATGGCCTGGCAACATTTGGTCTGGGGAATGACGCCACGATCGCAGCGCCCACAACACTTTTGGAGATCCGGGTCGTCGCGCCGGCGAACTAGTGAACGGCGGACTGGTTGCCCTTCAGCTTCTGGAGCTTTTCGGAAATCTCTTTGTTGCCGGGCTCCAATTCGCTGGCGTGATGCAGCACTGTAAGCGCCTCCTGGGTCTTGCCGACCTTCAGGAGCACATCGGCAAGGTGGCCACACAGCGTCGCATCATCTTTGATTAAACCGACCGCGCGCCGCAATTGCACGAGCGCCTCCTCGTTGCGCCCGAGTTTGAATAATACCCAGCCCAGGCTGTCGATGTACGCACCGTTATCGGGATCGAGCTTCACGGCCTTCTGAATCAGGTCGAGCGCCTCCTGCAGATGGACGCCCTTGTCGGCCCACATGTACCCGAGATAATTGCAGGCACCATGGTCCGCCGGGTCGAGCTCCAGACACTTGCGGAAAAGCGAAACCGCCTTGTCGTACTCGCCGTTTCGCTCGCATGCGGCGGCATACGAAAAGTAAAACTTGCTGCTCAGCTTGACGTCCGGGCCCGATTCCTGTGCCATGGACTCCGCGTCGGCAAAAGAGGCCACCGCCTCGCTGTACTGTTTCCTGTCGGTTTGGATGAGACCTGTGAAATAAGGCACACGAAAATCGGTCGGAAACTTTTTCTTCCAGGTGGCCAGGGTTTCCAACGCCTGATCGACCTGCTTGGAATCCAACTGCAGGGCGGTAATGAGGGAGTAGTTCTCCGGCTGGTTGGGGTTGACGACGAGAGATTGCTGGTAATTGGAAATGGCCTTCTCGTGTTTGCCCAAATCCTCGTAAACCTCGCCAAGGTAGTTGTAGATCGCAAACTGCAGCGGTTCGCGCTTGATAATTTCCTCGAGCACCGCCGCGGCCTTCTCCTTCTGGTCAGCGCGGATGTAATTGGCCGCCAGTCGCTCGCGAATGCGCGGGGCATCCGGATTTTGGGCGAGCAATTTGGCGTACGCGTCCACTGCCTTCTGGAAGTTGCCGTTATCCGCGTAGGTGTCGGCCAGCCGTACCTCAATTTCAACGTCGTTGGGCGCCAGGGCCAGCGCCTTTTCGTAACATTGCTGGATCCGCTTCCGATCCATCTTTTGCGCCCATGTCGGCTTTTGCCGGGAGATCGCGGTGAAAAAATCGCCGAGCCGCATCCAATAGCTGCCGGCATCCACCTTTTGGTGGAAGGCGCGATCAAACAATTTGACGGCCTCGACAGGCGAGTCTTTCAGGGCATAGATGTCGAGCAACCCACCCAGCGCATTGAGATTCGTCGGTTCGAGCTTTAACGTGTTCTGGAATGCGGTGATCGCTTTCTCGTTCTGGTTGTCGCTGCGATAGATGTAACCCAGCCAGTAGGAAAGCTCCGCATCGTTGGGGTTGGCTTTGACGGATGACTCCAGCACGCTGAGCGCGTTGGTGATGTCGCGGCGGGTTGCGTAGATTTGTCCGAGGCGAACGGCCAGGGCGGTGTTCTGCGGATCGAGTTGCAGCGCCCGTTGATAGCGTTCCAGGGCATTGTCCATTTCGCCACGGAATTCCTCCGAGACGCCGGTGCCATATTCCGCGAGAGCTTCGGCACGGCGTGTCTGCGTGGGGGACAGATCCGCCGTCCCGTCCAACGGGCCGGCCGGGGGGCCTTTGGAAGGAGCGGGGCGCGCCATGGCCATGCTCAAGCTTGCGACGGCAGAAAACACAACCGCCAGCGCAGCCGCGCGACTGCGCGCACTTGCTCTTGGGCAAAACATGTCCTGGATTACGACTCCTACCGGTTTCTCTTCTTGTGACGCATTGCCTTCAAGCGCTTGCGGCGCTTGTGCTTGTTGATCTTCTGCTTGCGTCGTTTCTTCAGCGAGCCCATCCGGGCCTCCTTGTTGGTTGCGGCATCAGTTCTCGGGACAAATTCAGTAAATCACCTTGTTCAACGGATACTCGATGATACCCTCTGCGCCTGCGTCTTTCAACTGCGGGATGATTTCGCGTACAATCTTCTCGTCAATGATTGTTTCCACCGCCACCCAGTCCTCGCGAGAGAGCGTCGAGATCGTCGGGTTGCGAAGGGCGGGCAATTCCTTCAACAATGTCGCGAGCTTTGCGCGCGGCACGTTCATTTTCAGTCCGACCTTCTCCTCCGCCGCCAGCGCACCTCGCAGCATGAGCGCGATCGTCTCGATCTTCTTGCGCTTCCACTTGTCGTCCCATGCCTGTTTGTTGGCGATGAGTTGCGGGTAACTCGAAACGATGGTCTCGACGATGCGCAGGTTGTTCGCTTTCAGTGACGAACCCGTTTCCGTCAATTCGACAATCGCATCGACCAGTTCCGGCGCCTTTACCTCGGTCGCGCCCCAGGAGAATTCCACCTCCGCCGTCACGCCGTTCTTCTTCAGCCAGCGCCGCGTCATCTCGACCAATTCGGTCGCAATACGTTTGCCCTGCAAATCCTTCACCGATTTGACGGGCGAATCGTTCGGCACGGCCAGCACCCAGCGCGCGGGATTCGTGGTCTGCTTGCTGTAGGCGATCTCGCCGACCACCTGCACGTCGCTGTCGTTCTCGGCAATCCAATCCGCGCCAGTTAGACCAACGTCGAGGAATCCATGTTCAACGTAACGGCTGATTTCCTGGGCGCGGATGAGCCGCAACTCCAGGTCCGCGTCGTCAGTGCGCGGCACATAGCTGCGGCTGCCGGTGGAAATCTTCCAGCCCGCTTTCGCCATCAAGGCGAGGGTCGATTCCTGCAAGCTGCCTTTCGGCAACCCGAATCGCAATACTCGTTTCGTCGTTTTCTCACTCATGTTTCAAGTGTCCTGACCATTCGCCCGTCGATCTTCAATTTCCCCAGCGCGAACAGGCGTATCGCCTCGGGATAAATCTCGTGCTCCGCCACTTGGATCCGCTCGTGCAACGATTCGGGCGTGTCGTTGTCGAGCACCTTCACCTCCCGCTGGAGGATGATTGGCCCCGAATCCACGCCTTCCTCCACAAAATGTACCGTGCAACCCGTGACCTTCGCTCCAGCCTTCAACGCCTGCTCCCACGCGCGCAACCCAGGGAACTTGGGCAACAACGACGGATGCACATTGAGCATCCGCCCCGCAAACGCCCGCAATAGCGGCGACTTCACCACGCGCATGTAACCCGCCAGCGCGACGAGTTGCACACCGGCATCGCGCAGCATCCGCGCCGCGTGTTCTTCCAACTCCGGTTCCAACTTCGTCTTGAACCGGCTCGGGCCGATAAAACGCGCTTCGATCCCGCGCTTCCGCGCCCGCTCCTGGATGAACGCATCGGCGACATCCGTCAGCACCAACACGACTCGTCCGGAAATCTTCCCGCGCGCGCACGCCTCGAAAATCGCCTCGCCGTTGGAGCCATTGCCCGAGCCGAGTACTCCGATGCGGAAATCGCCACCGCTCACACAAAGTTTCTAATCGAACCCCCCGGAAAACACAAGCGTGGATGCGGACAGATCTTGGCAGCTACTTGGCCTTCACATTCACCGTCCCGGTTTGGGTGAAGGAATATTGCGAAGTGTTGAAGCGGGAGCAGTTAATGTCGTAGTGGACCTGGACGCTCCCGTCATCCAATAAAGCGAAAGTAACGTCGTTGAAGTCGGCGGGATCCAACGAAACACTGTTGGCAAACGCAAATTCTGCCAACTCCTTGAACGTCCGTGGCCAGTGGCTAACCGATATCTGGAACGCCCTGGTGGCGGTGACGAGTTGTTTGACTTTGGCGCGGGCGAAATCAACGACGGCCGCATTCTTGTGCTTGTATTCGTTAAGGGCGGATTGGTACGCCTTTTCGCGGGGCGAAGCGCAGGCGACAAGGTTCAAAGTCAGCAGACCGACGAGTACGAACCTCGTGCGCACGTTAGCATCCGACTTTACGAATCTTCGCGATCAGTCGTGTGGTCGAAAAACCCTTCACGAACGGCAGGATGCGGACCTTGGAACCGATTGCGGTGAGCACGGCGCGCTCGCGCGCATCGAGCGTCTCGGGCCGGTAGTCGCCACCCTTGACATAAACGTCGGGCTGGACGGTTCCCAGGAAGCGATGGGCGCGCCTTTCGGGGAAGATGACCACGGCATCGACGCAGGCCAGGGCGGCGAGGACCTTGGCGCGTTGCTGTTGCGGGACAAGCGGGCGGCCGCGGCCTTTGAGTTGGCGGACCGATCGGTCCCCGTTGAGGCCGACGATGAGGAGTTCACCAAGCTCCTTGGCGCGCTGGAGATAGTTGACATGGCCATAGTGCACGAGATCGAAACACCCATTCGTAGCCACGACCTTCTTGCCGCGACGGCGCGCCCGGGCGGCCCAACGGGCCGCTTGGGGCAAGGTTAAGACTTTGAGAGGATGGGCTTTAGGCATTGGTTTTTGGGCTTGATTCCATGTCGTACTCGAACCATGATGAACCTATGTGAGAATCGCTCACCCGAGGAAGGTCGGTCAAGGGTGATTTTTTGGCGGGCCGCTGTGGATCCCGAGAGCAGCGGCTTTTGCTCCAGGGTCAACTAGGAGGTTATGGAAGCACTGCATTTGGTTGGAACGATAATCTATTTTGGCATGCTCGTGTGTCTTTCGTGTTACGGAATACACCGCTATTGGATGATTTTCCTTTACCTCCGCCATCGACGGGAAGTGCCACAACCCGCCAGCCGGTTGACCGAATTGCCGAAAGTGACCGTGCAGCTGCCGCTGTACAATGAAATGTACGTTGCCGAGCGGCTGCTTGACGCGGTCGCGGCACTGGATTACCCACAGGACAAGATTGAAGTCCAGGTGCTCGACGATTCGACCGACGAAACGACCGGCATCGTCGGCCGCAAGGTCGCGCAACTGCGCGAACGCGGCTTCGAGGTTTACCACATCCATCGCACGAATCGCCTTGGCTACAAGGCCGGTGCGCTCGAAAACGGCTTGCATCAGGCCACGGGCGAATTCGTCGCGATTTTCGACGCCGACTTCGTCCCGCAGCCCGACCTGTTTCAAAAAACGATCCATTACTTTTCGGACCACAAGATCGGCATGGTCCAGACGCGTTGGGGCCACCTCAACGAGCAGTACTCGTTGCTGACGAAAATCCAGTCGATGCTGCTGGACGGTCATTTCCTCATCGAGCAAACGGCGCGCGCCCGCTCGGGCCGGTTCTTCAACTTCAATGGCACGGCGGGCATCTGGCGACGGACCTGCATCCAAACCTCGGGAGGCTGGCAGCACGATACCCTCGCCGAGGACCTCGATCTCAGCTACCGCGCGCAGATCAAGGGTTGGCGATTTTTGTTTTTGCCGGAAATCGTGACGCCCGCGGAACTGCCCATTGAAATGAACGCGTTCAAGTCGCAACAGCATCGTTGGGCTAAAGGCTCCATCCAAACGAGCAAGAAAGTGCTGCCGCTGCTCTGGAACAGCGATCTGCCGTTCAAGATCAAGTTCGAAGGCACCGTCCATCTGACGAGCAATTACGGCTACCTCGCGTTGCTGGTGCTTTGCCTCTGCTTTCATTCTTCTGCGGCCGCCGGAACAAACCACGCGACGGGCGGGAATCCGTGGACGAAGCTGTTGCTTGTGGACGTGCCGTTGTTCATTGCCGGGTCATTGTCGATCAGCGCGTTTTATTTTTGCGCGCAACGCGATCTGCACGCGCAGTGGTGGAAACGGCTGGTGTATCTGCCCATCTTGATGGCCGTGGGCGTGGGCCTCTCCGTCAACAACGCGCGCGCGGTGCTCGAAGCGATGTTCAACCATAGCAGCGAGTTCATTCGCACGCCGAAGTACGGCAGCTCACGCGCGGCAGGGGGCCGGTCCCGCAGCAAGTATCGGGCTTTGCGTGGTTTGTTCCCGTACATCGAGCTGGGCCTTGGTGTGTACTTCACCTGGCTGGTCGTGCAGGCGATTGATGCCAATCAATGGATGTTTCTTCCTTTCGTGGTGGTCTTTCAAGCGGGATTTCTCTACGTCGGCCTCATGTCGCTCCTGCAAACCACCGTGCGGGCCATGTGGCAAGTGGAAGGGCCGGAACTGGCCGCTGCCGGTGCATAACCACCTCTTACTCGGATAGCCTTTATGCCAAACTCACTGGCGCTGCAACTCTACAGCCTGCGCCACGAGACCGCCACGAACCCCGAAGCCGTCGTGCGCAAAGTGCCGGCGCTCGGGTTCAACGGCGTTGAGATGGCCGGCAACTACGGATGGTCGGTAGAGCAGTGGAAGAGAATTCTCGAGGAGACGAAGCTGCAGGTCGTTGGCGCCCATGTGGGCCTGGAGACGCTCGAAAAGGAATGGGACACACAAACGAAGTTTCAGCGCGTCATCGGCAATAACCGCCTCGTGATCCCATCGATTCCCAAGACCTTGCAGACGGCGGAAGGCTTCTCGGACGCGGCCCGACGATTGAACACTCTCGGTGAGCGCGCCAAATCGGAGGGCTTCGCATTGCTTTACCACAATCACGCCTATGAATTCTTGCCGCTCGCAGGCGAACGTTGCGGCATGGATATTCTGCTGGCGGAAACCGACCCGCAACTCCTCGGCTTGGAAGTTGACACGTATTGGGTCGAGCGGGGTGGACACAACAGCCTCGAATACATCCAACGACACCTGTCGCGCATCGGTCTACTTCATGCCAAGGAATTCTCCCATGACGGCCGCGACGTGCCGGCCGGGCAGGGTGACATCGATTGGAAAACGATCATTCCACTGGTTCGTTCTCGTGGCTGTCCGATCGTCGTCGAATACGAAGCGGACAATGCCGTTGAAGCAGTTGCCGCGAGCGCACGATATTTGCGCGAGATTTAACTCTCGACGCAGGCCAGAATGTTTCCTTGCCATCGGCTGGCGAAGCGGCAAGAATCTGCGCACACGGATGGAGCCACTTGGCATCATTGCAGGAAACGGCGATTTCCCCCTGATCCTGGCCCGCTCGACGCGGCAGCTTGGCGGCGGGCGGACTATCGCGGCGGCGTTTGAGGGGGAAACGAAGCCGGAGATCGACGGGGCGGTTGATGAGGTGGAGTGGGTCAAGCTCGGCCAACTGAACAAGCTGATCGAAGTGTTCACCTCCCGTGGCGTGAAGCGCGCCGTCATGGCGGGTGGCATCACGCCTTCCAACCTTTTCAGGAACCTGCGCCTTGATCTGCGCATGACGGGTGTCGCTTTGAGGCTCAAGGAACGTAATGCCGAGACCATCTTCGGCGCGATTGCCGCGGAGATGGCGAAGGACGGCGTCGAACTCATTGACCCACGCCCATTCCTCGGCGACTCGGTCCCAAAGTCCGGCGTGCTCACCCGTCACAAGCCCGGCAAGGAACAGCAGGAGGACATCGAATTTGGGCTGAAGATCGGCAAAGCAGTCAGCGCGCTCGATATTGGCCAGACCGTTGTCGTCAAAAAAGGCACGGTGCTGGCGGTGGAAGGGTTTGAAGGCACGGACGAATGTATTCGCCGCGGCGGCGCGCTGGCAGGGGAGAAGGGCGGCGCGGTGGTCGTCAAGGTCAGCAAGCCACAACACGATTTTCGGTTCGATATTCCGTGCATTGGGGAAAAGACCATCGAGTCGTGCCGGACTGGAAAGATCTCCGTGTTTGCGATGGAAGCGGGACGAAGCCTGCTGCTTGATAAGGACAAGTTGCTGAAGGCGGCGAATGAAATTGGACTGAGCCTCGTGGCGGTGCAATCCGCATGAGCGATATTCTCAAAGTCGGCGTGGTCGGTGTCGGGCATCTCGGCTCGCAGCACGCGCGCATCTATTCCGAGTTGGCCAAGCGATCCAACGGCGTATATTCGTTCGTCGGTGTATTTGACACCGACAACATTCGCGTGCGCGCGCTGACGGAAAAAGTTGGCGGCGGCGCGTTCGAGAGCGCGGTGGAACTGGCGAACTTTGCGGACGCGGTCAGCGTGGCGACGCCGACGGAGACGCATTACAAGGTCGCGAAAGTGTTCCTGGAGCGCGGGAAGCATGTGCTCGTGGAGAAGCCGATTACCGACAGCCTCAATGAAGCTGAGGAATTGGTCGCGCTCGCGCGGAAAAACAAATGCGTGTTCCAGGTCGGCCATGTCGAGCGCTTCAACCCGGTCATGCGCTACCTGAACGAAGTGCTGGAAGAAGCGCGCTTCATCGAAGTGCACCGCCTCTCGCCGTACCCGGGCCGCTCGACGGACATCGGTGTCGTGCTCGATTTAATGATTCACGACCTCGACGTGGTGTTGTCGCTGGTGAAATCGCCGCTGGTTGCCGTCGATGCGGTCGGCATCCCCGTGCTCAGCGAGAGCGAAGATATTGCCAATGTGCGATTGAAGTTTGCCAACGGCTGCGTGGCCAACATCACGGCCAGCCGGGTGTCGGCGGAAAAGATGCGGAAGATTCGGGTGTTTGGACAGACTTCACATGGCGCTGCGTACGTGTCGCTCGATTACATGAAGCAGGAGGGCGAGAGTTATCGTGTTGCCGCGGAGGACGCGCAGGAATCCGGTTTGCTGAAGAAACTGCTCGCGGGCAAGCACGCGAGCATTGTCAGCGAATTCGGCGGAAGAAAGATCGTGCGCGAACCGGTCCCCATCGAACGCGACGAGCCGCTCAAACTGGAATTGCAACATTTCCTCGATGCGATCCGCTTCCACCGCGACCCGCTCGTCACCGGCGAAGCCGCCAAACAGGCGCTGGAAGTGGCGATGGAGATCACCGAGCAGGTGCGGCGGCAGTGACATTGATGTTCATCGCAGGCGAAGCCTCGGGGGACGCGCATGCGGCGGAACTGATCAAGGCGCTGCGGTCGAAGGCTCCGGATGTTGTGGTTTTCGGTGCGGGCGGGCCGAAGATGCAGGCGGCGGGGATGGAGTTGCTGCTGGACCTTACTGAGCATGCGGTGGTTGGGCTGGTCGAGGTGCTGAAGAATTACGGCAAGTTTCGCCGGATCTTCTGGGACCTGGTGCACGAGGCAGAGAAGCGGCGGCCGGACGCGGTGGTGTTGGTGGATTTCCCGGGGTTTAACCTGCGGTTCGCCGCGCAGATGAACCGGCGCGGAATCAAGGTCATCTACTATATCTCGCCGCAGTTATGGGCGTGGCATGCAAGCCGGGCCAAACAGATCGAGCGGGACGTGGACTTGATGCTCTGCATTTTTCCATTCGAGAAGGACTGGTACGCCAAACATGCGCCCAGGTTACGCGTGGAGTTCGTCGGGCATCCGTTTGCGGAGAAGATCAAGGCGGAAGGCAGGGGGATCGAGCGGGAAAAGAAGCTGGTCTTGCTCTTGCCCGGCAGTCGCGAGCGAGAGGTGGCGAAGATTTGGCCGATCATGATGGAGGTCGTGGACCGGATGCCGACGGATGTGAAGTTTGTCGCAGTGGCGGTGAACGAGCAATCGGCGGCGATGATGAAACATCCGCGTATAACCGTGGATGTTGGCAAAGCGCACGAAGGGATGCGGCGCGCGACGCTGGCGATTACCGCCAGCGGAACGGCTACGATGGAATGCGCGTTCTACGGCTGTCCAATGATCGTGGTCTACAAAGTGAACTGGCTGACCTATCTCATCGGGCGCCTGGTCGTGAAGGTCAACTGGCTCGGCATGCCGAACGTGATCGCCGGTCGCGAAATTGTGCCGGAGTTTATCCAGCACGCCGCGCAACCAGAGCGCATCGCCGCCGTGGCGCGTGAACTGTTGGAGACCGATGCGAAGCGAGACGCCATGCAGCGCGATCTCGCTAGCGTTGTGACCAGCCTTGGCGGAATCGGTGCAAGCAAACACGCGGCAACCACCATCACGAACTTGCTTTCGTCCGCAGCCGGTGTCTAACGTCCATCCGCATTCCGGCCGCGTGTGGCTGAGCGGCGACCGTTACGCAGCCGCTTTCAGTTTGTTTCTTTCCATCTCCGTTTCGTGCAGGAGACCCTGGATTGACTCGGCATCGGCGGAGGCATCCGAAAACGGTTTGCCCAGGCCGCTGGCCACGGAGTCGAGCCCGGCTTGCGCCGCATCCGCCTGCACTTTGGCCAGTTTCTCGATCAACGCCGCGTAGCTGTTGTGAACGTCCCTGATTTTTCCAACGAACTGCTCCAGCACTACAACCTTGTCTTGTTGCTCGTTCATACTGTCCTCCCGATTGTAATTTGCAGCAGAAAGCATAGTCCGTCAAAAAAAGTTCTTCCGGAGATGCTCCGAAAGCGATCAGTTCTTCCGCGTTAGGAAGAAATCAGCGATGGCGCGGAGGGGGTCGGCTTGCTTGCCGAAGACGGAAAGTTGTTTGTGGGCGTCGGCGACGAGGTCAGCGGCGTATTGGCGTGACTTGTCGAGGCCGAGGACGGTGGGGAAGGTGGACTTGTTGTTTTTCTCGTCGGCGCGGACACTCTTGCCCATGATTTCCTTGGTGCTCGTCGCGTCGAGAATGTCGTCGATGACCTGAAACGCGACACCGAGGTCTTGGCCGTAGCGGGTCAGGCGTTTGAGCCCGGATGGCGTGGCGTTGCCGGCCATCGCGCCGAGGCGGATCGACGTGGTGATGAGGGCGGCCGTTTTATTGCGATGGGTGGTTTTGACTTCCTCAAGGCTGGCGCGGCGCTCTTCGTTCTCGAGATCTTGGACCTGTCCCGCGATGAGTCGCAGGCTGCCGGCAGCCATGGCGAGGTCGCTTACCAAGGCGCGCACCGGATAGCGTTTTGGCGGATTGCTTTTCGCGACCAAGGCGAACGCCTCGGTCAGCAAAGCGTCACCCGCCAGCACGGCGATGCCTTCGCCGAAAACTTTATGGTTCGTGGGTTTGCCGCGACGCAAATCGTCGTCGTCCATGCTCGGCAGATCGTCGTGGATGAGCGAGTAGGTATGGATGCATTCCACAGCGCAGGCCAGCGGCATGGCGATCGCGGGCTTGCCGCCAACCGCCTCACACGCGGCGAGACAGAGGACGGGCCGAATGCGTTTCCCACCCGCAAAAATCGAGTAGCGCATCGCCTTGTGGATCGTGGGCGGCGCGGCGGTTTCGGGCGGCAAAAGTTTGTCGAGTGCCGCATCCACGCGCCCACACACGCGATCCAAGTACTGATTTAGATTAAACGCAGCAGGGAATTTCAACACGCCTCCTCACTTGGCGAGGTATCGTACGGGGCGGGGCGTTTTTTTCAAGAGAAAGTTTCGCGCGCCAGCAATGTCCATTACCGTAAATCCGTATGCTGACCAACGATACTACGCGCTCCGTCGAGAACGCCCTGGTCACTCAGTGCTTTCAGCGGAATGACTTGCGCGACGCTCGGGGAAATGAAGACAAAAAGGAAATGTTTTGACTGACGCCCGCGTGGTATTGCTGACCACTTAATTGTTTGGGCAAATGCGGCTCCGCTGGTGTGCATGCCTTCGGAATCGAAAGTGTATGTAAACGGTCCTTGTGCTAGTTTGTTACGACGGTTCCTCCATACCACCCGAGCCGTAATGAGTGGGATGAATGAAAAGGCCCACAGAGCCACTAGCACTTCTAACACGCTGGGGTAACGTCGGACGCAAAGTGGCAACACAAGCACGAACACGCCAGCCAACGGGAAAATGATGTAATAGATGACGCGTACACCCTGATAGCGAATCAGTACGAGCGATGCGATAAAGATCTCCCAAAAGGCTGGGTTGACTGTTACCGAAACACGATTTGGAACTGAAGTGTCCATTTGAACGTAACGACGTGAACTGAGCCACGACTGGCTGGTGATGTCAATCGTGAAAACGGGTGTGAACCCAAGGTGCTGGCATGTTTTCGACGACTCCAGAAATTCGCCGTTACCTAAGCGAAGTGAATGGTTTGGCTGGGGTGCTGACGTCTACGCGTATCGAGAGATCCTTCGCTTCGCTCAGAATGACAACTCGCGAAGAACGTTTCCAACGCCTTTGGGGGTTATCATTACCTTGCCAGGCGTCGATCAAGCACCTTCTGGAGTTCGGGCAGCTTCTTGTTAATCCAATCGGCGGCCCGGCCATCCTGGATGCTGATCCAGGCGCGGTGTTGTTGTGGCCAGAGAGTCAGTTCCAACGTGCCTGACTGACCCGGGATCTTTGCGTGCCAGTGTATGCAACCGGGGAATTTCTTGAGCGTTTCACGCGGAGAAGCCTGCAAACCAACTGCGGCGAGCGTGGCTTCAATCGTCTTCTCTGCTTTGGAGAGATTCGCGCTCGGTGGTAATTCGATTTCGATATTTTGCATCAGGGCTCTCGCTTCAGTTTGTTTAGAGCGCAAAAGGAACTCAGCCACGGTGGAGTGACGATGTCAACCGCGAAGGCGCGCCTATCGTAAATCGATAATTCTGCTGGACACGGTGCGGTGGGGTGGGTATAGTCGGGGAAATGAATGAACGTCAACTTCGGGGTGCAATTGTCCAACTTCCAAGAGGAACAGGAGGGGAGCAAGCAGACGGCGAAAGAGTGAAGAGGGGGCGCATATACGTTTTTGCGAAACGAACCCACCGTTTTGGTGGGCTAGATTTGGTGGAACGTCTGTTCTATCAGAGACTTCCGAGGCTTGCAGAAGGTTTTTGCAGGTGGGTTCGTTTTGGAAAACGAACCCACCGGAGGGCGCTTTTGGTGCGGTATTCAGGTGTATTGAAGAAAAATATGGCGGTTTAGCGTCGACTTTTCGAATCTCAACGATGGGAGAAGCACGGCTGCAACCGGCAAAGTCATTTGGGCACCACGCCCTGGTTAGGCTACCACCATATGTCGCTCGTGCTGGAGAATTGAGTGCGGGAATGGTATACTAGCGAAATCGCGGTTGACTTGAACCAAGGAGTTGTTCGATAAGAAAGTGCCTTTTTTGCATATGCCGACCTACGAATACGAATGCCAGAAATGCGGGCATCATTATGAGTTGTACCAGTCGATCAAGGATGGTCCGAAGAGAACCTGCCCGAAGTGTCACGGTCGCGTGAAACGGTTGCTTGGGACGGGAGCCGGGCTGATTTTCAAAGGGTCCGGCTTTTACATTACGGATTATCGAAAGCCGAGTTACGCGGAGAGCGCAAAAAAGGACAACCCCGCGCCGACCACACCTGTCACCCCCGCAGCCGGTTCGACAACCAGCGCGAAGACGAGCCCGGCGAAACCGGCCAGCGCACCCACGAAGTCAGGCGAGACAAAGGCGACGAAGAAGAAGGATTAATTCATGGTCATTTGCCAAAAATGCGGGTACGACAACGAATTGGGCCGCATCTTTTGCCACTCCTGCGGGGCCAAACTCAATCTCAGTGAGATCAAGTCTCCGAGCCAGGGCGGCAAAGATTTGACCAAGAAGAAGAAGGGCGGGGCGGTGAAGGCGCTCCGACGCGTGGTCAACATTGTGGTCCTACTGGTGGTCGTTGGGACGCTCGTTCTCGCGCTACAGGTTCCGGCGTTGCGGCCCATCAGCACGTCGAACGAGGATTTGACCTCCGTTGACAAGAAGCGGTTCGCGTTGGATGGGCTCAACCTGCAGAAAACCCCCCTTACAATCACGATCAGCGAGACGGAGTTGAACGCGTTCGTCGACACCTTGGGCCTGCAAAAGGGCGAAGCGAAGGGCGCGTACATAGTCCCAAGCAAAGTGCAGATCGAGCTTGGCGATGGTTTCGTCACGGCAATTTATCTCAGCAAGATCCATCTGGCGGGCTCATTTGAGAAGCAGCTTTACCTCAGCTACTCGGGGGTGCCGACCGTGGAGGGCGGCCATTTCGTATTCAAACCCACCGGCGGGTTAGTGGGTTCCCTGTGGATCCATCCGTGGATTCTGGAAAAGACGGGTATCTTTAATCGCTATTATTCGAAGCTCTTTAAGGACCTGGGTCAGGAAAAGCAAATGCTCGATTCCCTCGCTTCGGTTTCGGTGACGTCGAAGCAAGTTACGCTGAAGTACTCGCCACACTAGTTCGTTTGCGGGATTATGAACGCGCGACACTGGAGCCGGTTTCTCGCAGTGGTTGCCGTTGCCCTCGCGCAATCCCGCGTCGCTCGCGCTGCGTCCAACGGCACGAACGCCCTCACGAGCACCATCAGCGCATCGCGTCAGTTCACGGCCTACGCCAACAATCAGCTTCTGCCGTCGGCGCTGTGCGTGTACGCAGAGCGCGTCAAACATGAGTGGTTGCAGCGGATGGACGTGGCCGATACCTGGCGGGATCCGATTCTGCTCGTGGTCAGTCCGCGCGAACCCGCGCGGGCCAATGCGCCCGCGATTTCGATGGCGGTATTCCAGACGGAGAACCATCTCAAATACCAGATCAATTGCCTGTTGCCGCCACCGCTCGACGAAGCCGAACTACTGGTGACAATGGTCGACAGTTTATGCTCGGAGTGGGCGAACCGTGATCAACCGGTGGCTCGCGGACGGTTGTATGCGGCGCCGGTCATGCCACCCTGGCTTGTTCAGGGGCTCGCGGCGTCGATCCAGGGTCGCTTCGATTTCCTGTTGGCGATCGCGCGACGATCGGTGGCGGCCGGCCGGCCGCAGCAGGCGACGGAGGTACTGGACGTCAAGGTTCTGCCCATCGATCCGGCCGACCGACAGCTCTTTCGGGCCAACGCGTGGTTGTTCACGGAAAGTCTCCTTGCGTTGCCGGATGGTTCACGGAAGTTACGAAGTTTCCTGTCGGGACTCGGCACGGAAAAGGTTGCGAGCAACGCGTTCTGGACGGTCTACCACCAGGATTTTCCAGAGAGGGCAGCGCTTGAGAAATGGTGGAACCTGGAGGAAGCCCGGCGAACGTCCGTGACCGTGGCGGAGAACCTCTCCGCCGTGGAAACGGCACACCAACTGAACGCGATCCTCGTCGCGAAGATCGGTCCGACCAAGTGGCAGAAAGGGATGCCCGAGGAAACGGAGACGACCATCGACAAACTCTGGCAGTACACCGATGAGGCCTGGCTGACGGATGTTTTGAAACTGAAGATTAGCCAGTTCGGCGCTTTGCGTGCCCAAGCGCACCCCTCCTACCAACCCGTGCTGGATGAATACATCGAAGCGATGACGTGGCTCTTTCAGAGCAATACCGTCCGCTTTCGACGCGCGGTAAAGCATGCGGCGGTGGGGCAAGCCGCGGTCGACAAGCAGTCGCGGGCAATTGCCGTCTACATGGATCAAGCCGAGCGGGCGTACGCGCCGGAGGAACTTTCCCAGGTGTTCAACGGCTACTTTCAAGCCTTTGATCAGGCGCAAAAGCTGGAAGGGGAGCGGCGCAGTCCCATCAGCGATTACCTCGACAAATTCGATCACTGAAGAGCGCGCAGCAGCGCCTGGACTTTTTCCCGTTGCTCACGCAGCTGTTGCTGTCGCTCGCGTTCGCGCTGCACGGCGATGGGCGCAGCGCGGCTGGTAAAATTTTCATTGGCCAACTTCGCTTCCGTTGTGGCGAGTTGCTTTTCGGTGTCCGCCAGTTGCTTGGTGAGACGCGCAAGCTCGGCTTTGGGATCGACAGCGCCGACCATGAAAATCGTTGCCGCCTGCGTCACCAGGCTGGGCGTCAGACCCGTCGTCTGGTAATCCGATTCGATGGTCAAACTCTCGGCCAAGAGAATTTGCGTCAGAAATGGAATCTCTGTCGCAATGAAATCTGCACGGCGGCTCGGTTTGATGACGAATGTAACCTTCTGGCGAGGCTCAATCCCGTAGTCACTGCGCAGTTGTCGGCCGGCCGTCACGATGCCGTATAAATCCTGCACTTTCGGCATGACGTCGGCGATTTCACCATCAACCAAGTCGGCCTTCGGCCATGACGCAACCTGGATGGTTTCCGAGCCGTAACCCATGCCATGCCAAAGCTCTTCGGTGATGAACGGTGCGAAGGGATGCAACAGGCGCAATGTTGTCCCAAAAACGGTGTCGAGCATGGCGATGTTGGGGGAGACTTTGCTGGCCTCGATGTACCAATCGCAGAAATCACCCCACACGAAATCATAGAGCTGCTTCGCTGCCTCGTTGAACTTGTATGCATCGAGCGACGCAGCCACGCGCGAGACGGTGTTCGCGAGCGCTCCCAGGATATTCTGGTCGTGCGCATTCGGCGGACGCGCAGATGGATTGGCGGCGCGCTGCATTTGGATGAAGCGTGCGGCGTTCCAGAGTTTGTTCATGAAGTTGCGGCCAACTTCGCTGCGTTTTTCATCGAACAAGATATCCTGTCCCTGCGGCGCGATAAGCATCAAGCCGAAGCGCAGGCCGTCGGCGCCGTACTTCGCGATGAGGTCAAGTGGGTCAGGCGAATTGCCCAGCGACTTTGACATCTTGCGGCCCTGCGTGTCGCGAATGATGCCGGTGAAATAGACGTTAGAGAACGGCTTGGCGTCCGTGTACTCGTACCCGGCCATGATCATGCGCGCGACCCAGAGGAAGATAATGTCCGGGCCGGTGACGAGATCAGTCGTGGGGTAAAATTTCTCCAATGTCTTGGTTTTGTCGGGCCACCCCATCGTGGCGAACGGCCAAAGCCAGGAACTGAACCATGTGTCCAGCACGTCGGGGTCCTGCGTCCAGCCATCGCCCGTTGGCACGTCAATGCCGCAGTAGATCTCGTCGCCGCGATACCAGACGGGAATGCGATGGCCCCACCAAAGTTGGCGGCTGAGACACCAGTCTCTGATGTTGCGCATCCAATGCATGTAGGTCTTAGTCCAACGCTCGGGGCAGAATTGTACAGTGTTCCTTTCGAGTGCCTCGATGGAGCGGGAGACTTGCGGATACCTGAGAAACCACTGTTCGCTCAGGTACGGCTCGATGGGCACATTGCTGCGTTCGCTGTAGCCAACGTTGTGCGTGTAGTCTTCGACTTTGAGCAACAAACTCTCGCGCTTCAAGGCTTCGACGACAGCCTCGCGCGCCTCCAGACGGTCGAGGTCTTCGTAGTCGTCGCCCGCTTCCGCGGTCATCCTCCCGCCGGGGCCGATAACGACGGTGAAAGGTAATTTGTGGCGCAGCGCCATCTCGTAATCAGCAACATCGTGCGCGGGCGTGACCTTGACGCAGCCCGTGCCGAATTTCGGATCGACTGCTTCATCGGCGATGACGGGAATCTGTTTATTCTTTAACGGCAGCAACAACTTCTTGCCGATGAGCTTTTGATAGCGTGCATCGGCCGGATTCACCGCCACCGCTTCGTCGCCAAGCATCGTTTCGGGACGCGTGGTGGCGACAACTATGAATTCATCCGAGCCAACGATCGGGTATTTGATGTGCCAGAGGTGCCCTTGCGTCTCGGTCATGATCACTTCTTCGTCGGAAAGGGCGGTACGCGCCGACGGATCCCAGTTGACCATCCGCTTGCCTCGATAGATCAGGCCCTTCTTGTAGAGATCGACGAAAACCTGCAGGACGCAGCGCGAGTAGGCTTCGTCCATCGTGAAGCGTTCGCGGGTCCAATCGCATGAGCAACCGAGCTTCTTGAGTTGCTGGATGATGATGCCGCCGTGCTTCTCTTTCCATTCCCAGACTTTTTCGACGAACTTTTCGCGGCCAAGGTCGTCGCGGTGCTTCATGACGCCCTGTTTCTTCAGCGTCTTCTCGACGACCGTTTGCGTTGCAATGCCCGCGTGGTCAATGCCCGGCAACCAGAGCACTTCAAAGCCTTGCATGCGTTTGCGGCGGGCGAGGATGTCCTGCAGCGTGTTGTTAAGCACGTGTCCCATCGTCAATACGCCCGTCACGTTGGGCGGCGGCATGACAATCGAATAGGCCGGCTTCGTGGACGCCGGGTTGGGGGTGAAGCAACCCTTCGCCAGCCAGTCGGCGTACCACTTGTCCTCAACCAGGTTCGGCTCGTAGGCCTTCGAGATTTCTGTCGGTGCAGTGCCCATCGCACAGGGGTTGTAGCGGAGAGTCGCGGACAATTCAACCACAGAGAGGTTGGGAACGGCGGGAGACAAGCAGCGGAACCAGCAAGAGCAGGCTGACTAGGGAGATAGCGGCTCCAGTCCTTGCGCCAGGGGTGGCGTATCGCAGGCGTACCTGGTGGATACCGGGATCCAAGCGGACGGCGAGGGCAAAATCGTCGGCGGGAAGGATCGGAACCGGCGCTCCGTCCACGTTGGCAGTCCAGCCGGGATCGAAAGACTCGAGCACGCGAAGGAAACCAGCCTGGTTGGTTCGAACTTTCAACACGATGACATCACTTGAAGGACGGTCGTAGGTGACCGCCCCGTCGAAATCAGGAGTAGCAGGAGGCGGCGGCGTGGGCTTGTCCGCGTTTGGGGGAAGCATTATCAATTCGGTCAGGTTGACACTTGGATCTCGCAGTCGTTCGTGAATCTTCGCCTCATTCAGGAAAACGGCCTGCGAAGATCGGAGAAACGACGCGCGGGACACCGCGAGGGGAACTGCGTAAACGTGCACGGTACCCTTGGCGTCAAGGCGGGGCAAATCGTCCAGTTCTTGGGATGTGACGACCAATTTCGTTGCGGTGGCAGCGAGTGCGCGGGCGCTCATCTGCGAGCCATCAAGTTTTTGGATATTCAAGGTGGGAGGCTTGTCGGTCAGGTCGATCAGTGCCCGGTAGGGCCGGGCGAGGATGACGGAGTCAAAGAAGCCGATATCGTCAATCTCGCGATTCAGCGGCGAGGCAATGGCGGAGTCCATGGCGATCCGCCCATTACTGATTTGGGTGAGCCAAGTCTCATTGACACTGTGAACGCGAAAGCTGGCCGCTGGGAGCGCGCGAATGAAACGCAGATCATGTCCCCCGAGATCCCAGGCATGCACGACCAGCGCCAGGAAGGCCGCTCCCACAACCCACGTGCGCGCCTTTGGCGGCGGATTGCGTAACCAAGAATCCAGGGCTCCGCCCAAGGCCAGAGCCAATGTGAAGGTTGTCAGGTAGATCTGGCGCGATGGACTGCGCAGGATGGTACCGGGAATCGACGAACGGAGGGATTGCGTAAGAGGTAAGGCTAGAATTAGGGCCAAACTCCCCAGCACGATGAAAAATGGCCAAGGACGCTGACGTCCTTTACCCCGCAATATCAGGAAGATCAGCGCGAGGAGCGGCAACCAACCGACGTAACAGACTGTGTCCCAGAAATACGCCGTGTTGGGATAATGAGCAAACAGTGGGTTCCCACTAAAAGGGTCAGGAAATCCATCCTTCCAGGGGAAGAGATAGCTGGCCAGCCGTGCGTAAGGAAATGAGATGTCGTTCTGTGGCGCGTCCAATGAGAGCAAGCGGGTGCTACGGCGGACGAGTTGAAACATAGGCCAAAGGACGAAGCCGGCCAATCCGACGCCCAGAACCATTGCGCCCAGCGGCTTGAGGGCGCGGGTGTCGCGTGCTTGGTAGAGCAGATAAAGGATCGCAGTGGCCAGGGCGTAGATGGGGAGTTGTGGATGACCGGCCATCACAACGCAACCGGTGGCGACGCTTAAAGCCAGAAGGGGAAGATTACACCCGCGACTCGATGATGGTTCTCGAAGATTTATCTCAATCAACCAAAGTAACAAGGGTAGCGCGGGGTAAGCTTCCAGGAGAGGCAGGTGCCCCGCCATGGTGCGGGCAGCGAAGAACCCCGACGCGGCGAACGTCCAGCCGCTGGTTGCCGCAGGTAGGGGCGCCAAACCGACACGGCGGCAGTACAAATACGTGAACAACGCGGCCAACCCGGCGGCCAGGTTCACACCCAGCGCGTACGCCTGCAGTGGGTCGACAAGCAGGAGCAATAGACGTGTGGGGATAAAAGGGAAGCTCTGCATGTTCGACCAAAAGGGCGTGCCCAGTAATTCGCGCGAATACCACGCCGGCAGGAACGGGTGTGGGCCGAGGAGGGCTTCACGGGCATAGCTCAGGCGGTGCGTATGAAGCTGAAGGTAATCGAACCCAAAAAGAGTGTGGGTGCCGCCCAAGACAAGCCATGGGCGGTAGAGGGCCGCAACCGCCATTAGCATCACGCCGACGGCGAGGAAGTCTGGGAAGCGCCGGGAGCGGGTGTAACCTTTCGTCTTGGGATCGGCGGGGAGTTGGTTGCGGGAATTCACGAATCTGGTTGTCTCGGAAAACAGGGAATCTCATTTCCCTGGTTGGAGGAGTCTATTATTTGGAGCGCTGGTCAGACAATCCAAATCATCTCGCCAGTCACGCGAGGCTCATATGCCGGTCTTGAGTGCGAAGCCGGTTGCGTGTAGTCTTCCCTCATGACCAACGAGGAACGCAAGCCAATCGTCAAGGAACTGCTGGCCAAGGGGCTGACGCTTTCCCAAATCCAGGATTACCTCCACAAGGAGAAGAACGACCCGATCAAGTATATGGATTTGCGGTTGTTGTTGTCCGAGATGCCGGACGCCAAGTTGCCAGAGAAAGAACTGCTGAAGACCGTGTTGCCGCCAGCCGCCCCTGCAGCCGGTGCGGGCGGGAAGCTTGCTCCGAATGACATGGGAACGGCGGAGTCGGGGACCAGCAGCAAGCTTTCGATCAGTGTTGATCAAGTTCCCGCACCGGGCTCGATGCTGAGCGGGTACGCGCGGTTCTCCTCGGGGGCGAAGGCACATTGGGTCCTCGATGAGATGGGACGGTTGGGACTCGATCCCGAGCTCGGCTCCGGCAAGCCGACGGAGAAGGACATGCAGGAGTTCAGCGCAGAATTGCGCCGTATGTTGCAGCAAACGGGCGGGATGTAGTTAGCCTCGCGTTGGGTCCACAAACTCCGAACGCAGAATCCCGTAGGCTTCCACATCGAAGAACTCTCCCCATTTCTTCACATGCTGGCGGAGACGGCCTTCGTGGCGCATGCCGACTTTCTGCATGACACGCCCCGAGGCCGGGTTATGGCTGAAGTGGTGGGCATGCACCCGGTTCAGGTGGAGTTCGGTGAACGCGAAGTGTAAAACTGCGCGCGCGGCTTCAGTGCAGTACCCGCGGCCCCAATACGGCTTTCCCACCCAGTAACCCAACTCCCCAATCTCCTGGTTGAGCTTGAGAACCAGTCCGATGGCGCCGATGAGTTCGCCGCTTTCTTCGAGGATGATGGCAAAGACAGTTTCTTCGCTCCTATCGAACCGTTCCTGGTGCGAACCAATCCACGCCTCGGCCAGGTCGTCTTCGTAGGGATGAGGAATGTTCTTTGTCATCGCGGCAACATCACGGTCACCGGCCAGGAGTTGCACGCGCGGCGCGTCGCTCAATCCAAACGGGCGGAGGACAAGCCGCTGGGTCTCAAGCGTGGGGCGCTTCTTTGCGGATGGTGTCGCCAAGCCGGACCTCCCCTCCGTGAATCACCCGTGCGAGAACGCCCCGCAGATGCAACGCCGAACCTTCTGGCGTATTGGTGAGATCCAGCACGGCCTTTCCGTAGCGGCGTTCAAACTTGCTGCAACCCGTGTGTGGAACATCCGTGACTTCCAATACGACCTCGCCAATGCGCAAACGCGTGCCGGGGGGGACGTTGTCCTCATGCAGGTCGAGATCCACGATCAAATTGTCGCCGGCGAGGTTCATACGTTCGGATTCACCGGCAATGGCTTCGAGAAACCGGGAATTCATCACCGAAATCTGCACGAGCGGATCAGCGTTGGCCTTTAGGCTCCAACGATCACCAGCAACGCCGTGCTCTATACTGAGAGTCGCTTGCGGTGGCGTCTGACGTTGATCGTGCGGTAACCGCAACACAATCAGCTTCAGCGTGCCAGCGTCTTTTGGGCTGGCGCGAACCAAATCAAGTAGAGCCTGGGAATCCATTTGGCGGGAGATCTTTCGCTTCGCTCACTTCCGCTTCTCGTCCTGAAAGAGTTTGTACTCGACAGAATCCACGAGGGCCTCCCAGCTGGCCTCAATGATGTTGGCGTCGACACCGACCGTGCCCCAGGTGTCGGTGCCATCGGTACTCTCGATGATGACACGCGTCTTGGCGGCGGTGCCGCTCGCTCCGTCGAGAATGCGCACTTTGTAGTCGATGAGCCGCACATTGGCGATCGCAGGATAGAAATTCAGGAGCGCCGCGCGCAGGGCCTTGTCCAGCGCGTTGACGGGACCGTCGCCGGCTTCCTTGGTATGCACATTCTGGCCGCCGACCTCGATATCCACCGTTGCTTCGATGCGGTTCTCATCGCTGCTCGACGACGAACTTGATGAAGACCCGAGGCCCAGAGGCGTCCCATGCCAGAGGCCAGCCGCTGTGACATAATAGGTAATCGGTTTGAAGAACGGCTTGTGCTTCTTCAACAGCTTTTGCACAAGGATATGAAAGCTGGCATCGGCCGCTTCGTACTCGTACCCCGCGTGCTCCAGTTGCTTGAGCTGCTGGAGAATGTCGCGCACTTCTGGCGTATCCTTGCTCAGGTCCATGCCCAGCTCGTGCGCCTTCATCAAGATATTGCTGCGGCCGCTCAACTCGCTTACCAGCACGCGGCGGTGATTGCCGACCGTCTCCGGCTCGATATGTTCGTAGCTGCGCGCGACTTTTTCAATGGCGTTGACGTGGATGCCGCCCTTGTGCGCGAACGCCGTCGCGCCGACGAACGGCTGGCGGATGTCGTGGCGGACGTTCGCGAGGTCATCGACGAACATCGACAGATCGCGCAGGCGGCCAACATTCTCCTTCGAGATGCAGTCGTAACCCATTTTCAAAACGAGACAGGGGATGACCGTGGTCATGTTGCAGTTGCCCGTGCGTTCGCCGTAACCATTGATGGTGCCTTGGACCTGCACGGCGCCGGCTTCGATGGCGGCCAAGGCGTTGGCGACGCCGACGCCGGAATCGTTGTGCGTATGGATGCCGACCGCGCACTTCATTTGTCCGATGACTTCGGCCGTGATGCGACCAACTTCACTCGGCATCGTGCCGCCGTTGGTGTCGCAGAGTACGACGATATCGACACCCGAGTCCTGGGCGGCCTGCAGCGTGGCCAGCGCATACCGCGGGTCGTCCTTGTAACCATCAAAAAAATGCTCGGCGTCATAGACGACTTCCTTGCCGTGCTCCTTGAAGAAGCGCACGGAATCGCCGATCATCGCCACGTTTTCCTCGGGCGTGGTGCGGATCACCTCGCGCACATGCAACGACCACGTCTTGCCCACAAGCGTGACGACGGGCGTATTGGCTTTGACCAGCATGTCGATCTGCGGATCGTCCTTGCACTTGGTGTTTGCGCGGCGGGTGCTGCCGAAAGCCGCGACTTTCGCCTGCTTGAATTTCCGTTTGGCCGCCTCGGCGAAGAAATCCATGTCCTTTGGGTTGGAGCCCGGCCAGCCGCCTTCAATATAGTTGATGCCAAAGGTGTCGAGGCGCTCGGCAATACGAATCTTGTCAGCGCTGGAAAAATTGATTCCTTCGCCCTGCGCCCCGTCACGGAGCGTCGTATCGTAGATGTAGATTTTCCTGCTCATTGGCAAGCAAAGAGACTAAAACCAACCGCCCCGCCCGTCAACTGCGCTGTTGGCGGCCTTCTTGTGCAGGCCATATTCGTATTCCGGATTTGTCGCCCTGAGCCTGTCGAAACCGCCCCGGGCCGTCCGTCGTTTGATGGCAAATCTCTGTCCTCTTTAAGACGTTTGTCGAGCGTCACTCAACCCGCCGGTTTTTAGAGGTCGAACGCCTAACCCATTCCAAAATCCGAACTTAGCAGGGGGGTTCGTTTCGTAATTTGCGTGTTTTCTGGGCAGAATCATTTCCTCAGGACCTCCATGGTCAATGGCGGTGGCACATTCTCCCCGGCGCGCCGACGCTGCAATCTCTCCAGTTGGTTCATCGCGCGATACATCTGCCGGTCCAGCGCGACCTCATACCGCAGGATCTTCTCCAGTACGGGCGCCGCCGGCAATATATTCGCCGCCTGCCGTGCCGATTCCTCTTTGTCCTCCCATTCGTGCCCCTGTTCTGTCAACTCTTCGTACTCGCCCAATTTCTGGTCGATGTACTGCAGCACGGCACGCTGATGGTTGTCCTTCTGTTCTTCAGGAGCCAACCCATCGACATTTGCCTGAAACCTCTCGCGGTATCCCAGAAGCTCGCGAGTCAGGGAATTCGGTTTATTGACGAATTGCTGCAGCAGCCGATCGTAAGTCGCCTGCGTCAATTCGCCCTCACGCTCCACGTTTTCGCGCACTGACTTCAATACCACCTTCAGGTAGTTCAACCCCTGTGTCGATTTCTCCATCTGCACTGCCGCGTCACTCAGTTGACTCAGGAATAGTCCCAGCGAAAGCGGTTCACGGTCCGCCCGCCGCCGCCGCCCGCCATCCACGCTAAGCGCGATCTCTCCCGTCTCCGCCACCAACACCCGTCGCAAGCGCCACTGCATCGTCACGATCCGCTCGACCAACATTTCCTCCACCGGCCCCTCCGGCGCCAGGCTCTCTAGGAACCGGGCACGCAACGCCCTGAACTCGTCCTCCCGCTCCTGGATCCGCAACCCCCGCACCACCACTTCCGTCGACAGGATCCCATGCCTCACCGCGTTCATCCGCGAAGCCGCCTTGCCTTCCTCAGTCCGCGGCCCCGGCCGCCTCCGCGCCATTTTCCGATTCCTCGACGCTCGCGTCCGCGCAAGCGGAGCAGGGGAGGTGACCAGGGTTTCCGGCGCTGAACAGGCGTCCCGCCTGTTGCCCGCGTCGGATGTTTCCTGCGTAGAACGGGCGTCCCGCCCGTTTGTCGTTGCCGCTGTTGTGGGAACTACATCATAGGGAATCATGGCTCTGTCCTTTCATGCGTGTCCGCCATAGCCCTTGGCGACGGCGGAGGGGTGGTGTGGTGGGGGAGCCGTCACATTGTGCGCCGGTCCCTGTTACATGTGTCGGCATGCATCTGTTATCGATAATCACGCAGTATAACATTATCGTATAACGATTACAAGTGGCGAAATACTGTCGCTATCCGATTGGTGTAGCCACGGCTCTGTAAGCCGTGCGGAACCGCGCCTCGCAGAGGCGCGGCTACACCGCGCGAGAATTCACCCCGAAAACGTTCCGAGTGCAAAACACCACCAGCGCGGTCATACTGCGAGCCAGAGAAGGGACGCGTTTGATTGGATCAGTGAACTGACCATGAATCTGATCCTGGAACAGCCCGTTCACGCTCCAAGTCGCGCCGACGCCGCGCGGTACCGCGCCGGGGGATGCGGGGCACTTGTGGCCCGGCGATCGACAGCCTGTTTATTCTGAGGACGGCATGAGAGACTTTGCAGGCATTTCGTTTTCTGATTGGATCACTATTGCGTCGATGGCATTGGTGGCTCTTTTTGTAATTGGAAACTGGTTTGCGAACCGTAAGACGATATCGCCCCCACATAAACGGGTTTTGTGCACATTATTAGGAGGGGTGGTGTTTGTAATAATTTGTTTTCTTATTTCGATGTATTGTGCCAGGCACTGACAGGTGAAGCCACAATAACAACCTGCGCCTTGCTGTAGGGGTACTACCTGGGAACTTGGAGCCGCGAAGAGAAAGCAATGAAGACAATCCTACGAGTCTTTCGGGGCGGTGGCCAGCTGGGCTGCCTTATCAAGCAGAAGATTCTATTGGACGGGGTACCCGTAGGGAAAGTCGGATGGATGACCGGTGTCGAATTTGAGGTCCCGGCGGGAGAGCATCTGGTCGAGTTAGATGGCGGACTTTGGAGCAACCTTGGCCTACGTGTGGTATGCGAATCCGGTACGACTACTTCGCTTGATTGCGGTGTCCATCCGATCTGGCGTTCACTACCATGCTTGTTGCTTGGCATTAAATACACTCATTTCCTTCGACCTGCCAAAGACGGGGTGGCAAATCCACAGGGCGATTCCTAAAGGAAAGGCATGAGAAAAAGGGTCAGTTCGCTTTTCGTTATCAGGGCCTAAGCGCTTAGCGAACGTCATCATTACCTGCCGCGCGTTCCATCGACAGCGTAAGACGTCTTCCTGTCTGATTCGTGCCCCTCGCGCTGAGTGCCTACATCCCCGCCGTCTTCGCCGTCCGCCGCACCACGTCGAATAGGCTGTCTTCGGCAATCACATGGCCAGTCAACTTCTTCTTGCTGTTGGCGATAACCCGACGGCCGGCTTCGGTCTTGTCCATGTCCACCAACGCCGTTTGGATCTTCTTCGCGAGGGCCTCATCCAGTCCAGTCCGGACCGCGATAGCGTCGTGCGGGATGGGGTCGGTGCTGGCCAGGGTCATCAGGTTTTCCGTCGGCACACCGTTGGCCTTGGCGACGGCAAGGGCGCCTTCGTAAATGGCTCCTGCATCCACCCGTCCTTCCAGAACGGCAGCGATCACTTTGTTGTGATCGCCCGCGAAAGTGGTTTCGCCGAAGTAACTTTTCGGGTCGAGCCCCTTTTCAATCAGCATGGCGCGCGGGTAAACATATCCCGACGCCGATTTGGGATCCACAAACGCAAACCGTTTTCCCTTCAGGTCGTCCACTGTCTTTGGCCCGCTATCTTTGCGGGCGACAATGATGCCGCGATAAGTAGCGGTGCCATCGATGATCGACTGCGCGATAATCCGGATCTTTCCGCCCCGGGTCGCATCTACGTAGGCGAAGGGGGAGAAGCTTCCGATGTCCACCGCCCCAGCTTCCATTTGCGTGCGAAGATCGCCATAGTCTTTGGCGACATAGAGGACGACCTTCTGACCGATGGCATCGGAAAGGTAGGCCGCGAGGGGATCGAACTCGGCTCTCATTTCCGCCTCGCCCAAGACGGGCGTGAACCCGAACTTCAGATCGCGTGCAATGGCGGGACAAGCCGCGAGTCCAACGCTGAGGAAGGTTAGAACGAGCAAAATACGAGAGCAGCGGCGCATTACCTGCCTCCTGGTGGAATGTTGATGGAAACGCATCGGAATGCCGCCAATCCTATTGGAAGGTCCAAAGGTCTGTCAACGACTGGCGAGTTGTGGCTACAACCATCGATGTCTAATGTGTCTGCTCGGGTGACGTGGCAGAGGCGGGTGTGTCTTCACAAGGGCCGACCAACTGTTCCGGCCAGACATCGGCGGGCTCGGCATCCATGAAAATGTCGGCGGCAGGCGTCGATGTAACAATCTGGAAGTTAGCGCGGGAGGGTGAACCGAGCGACAGCAGGCGCAGGGTTTTCAATTGCTGAGCGGCTGCCTTGACGTCCACTTTGCTGGTGACGGGTTGCCCGGCGGAAGCTTCGTCGGCTTTGCGCGCGCAATGATAAACCGTGGTGAAGTTCGCAACGCGGGTCTGGAGTTGTTCCAACCTCAAGTCGCGTTCTTTTTCGGCAAGAGCTTCAACCCACGCCCGCATTGTGCGAGCACTGGTGAGCGTGGTGCCGATGACCAGCGAGTCGGGTTCCTCGTTGAGATGGGCGGCCGCTTTCAGGCGCGACTCGTAATCGAGTTCGATCTGTCGGCTTTGGAACTGACGATACGCCTCGATCAGCAGTGAGAACGCCGAGTCCTGTGCCTGCAGTTCACAAACGGGGCCGCAATATTTTTGCACTCGCTGGGACGCCGATGCGGTGTCCGCACCGGATGGATTTGCCAGGGCCACCTGCGCCGCGATCGTCAATCCAACGATCACCCCCATTGCCGCAGCAATTTTCGTCAAACGCCTCACAAGTCATGCTCCCTTTCGGCCTTTGCCCGCCCAGCCACGCCACGGCCAGGACCATCCAGTTTGATGCGCTCGGAAGCAGAAATGTTCCGAAGAAAATTGAAGTTTTTGGCATCTTGCGGCGGGGCAGGAAACTCCGGGGGCGAGGTATCTCGCCGGACCGTGTCGTTCCCAGTTGCCTGCGCGACTACTTGCCCAACTCGAACGCGTCGTGAACGGCGCGAGCGGCTTTGTCGGCGTCCTTGAGGCCGATGATGACGGAGATCTTGATCTCGCTGGTGGAGATCATGTCGATGTTGACGCCGGTGGACGCGAGGGTCTCGAACATCTTGGCAGCCACGCCCGGGTGCGAACGCATGCCGATGCCGACAACGGAGAGCTTGGCGATTTCCGTTGTGGATGTGACTTCGCGCGCGCCAATTTCCTTGACGATGGGCTGTAGGGCTTTCGTGGCCTTGGCCGCTTCGTTGGAGGCGACGGTGAAGGAGATGTCGGTGAAACCCTTCTCGCTCACGTTTTGGACGATGACGTCGATGTTGATGTGGGCGTCGGCGATGGTCTTGAAGACTTTCGCGGCGATGCCGGGTTTGTCTGGCACGCCGGCGATGGTGACTTTGGCCTGGTTTTTGTCAACCGCGACGCCGCGGATGACCACATCTTCCATTTTTGCGGTTTCTTCTTTCACAATAGTCCCCGGGTTGTCGTTGAAACTGCTGCGCACTTCAAATATCACGCCAAACTTTTTGGCGAATTCCACGGAACGGGCCTGCATGACTTTTGAACCGAGCGCGGCCAGTTCCAGCATCTCGTCGTAGCTGATTTCCGCGAGCTTATGCGCGTTGGGCACGATGCGCGGATCGGAAGTATAGACGCCGTCCACATCGGTGTAAATCTGGCAGAGATCGGCCTTCACGGCGGCGGCAATGGCGATGGCGGTCAGGTCGCTGCCACCGCGTCCGAGCGTGGTGATCTGGCCGTCAGCCGTTTCGCCTTGAAAGCCGGCGATGGTCACGATGTTGCCGTTATCGAGAAATTCGTGGACGCGTTTCGGCGTGATGTTGGCGATCTTGGCCTTGGTATGGAGGCCGTCGGTGACGATGCCAGCCTGCGCGCCGGTTAAGGACACGGCTTTTGCGCCAAGCGAATGTAGCGCCATGGCGAGCAGTGCTATCGTTGTCTGTTCTCCCGTCGACAGCAACATGTCCATCTCGCGCTCGTTCGGCTCGGGATGGACTTCCTTGGCGAGTTTGATGAGGTTGTCGGTCACGCCGCTCATTGCCGAGACGACGGCGACGACCTTGTTGCCGGCTTGTTGCGTCGCCAACACGCGGCGTGCGACATTCTTGATTCGCTCGGGATTGCCGACCGATGTCCCGCCGTATTTTTGTACAATGAGAGCCATGTTAAATACTGATTATTTTCAAAACTTCGTCCGCGTTCGCATCACAGGTGATAGGCGAGGAAGCATTCGCCATGGCGGTATCGGGATCTTTCAGGCCGTGACCGGTCAGGGTGATCGCTAATACCGAGCCGCGCGGGAAGAGTCCTTTCGCCACGTGTTTGCGCAAGCCAGCGACGCCGGCGGCGGAGGCGGGTTCGACGAACACGCCTTCTTTCGCGGCGAGAAGTTTGTAGGCTTCGATGATCTCGGCATCGCTCACCATGTCAATCAAGCCGCCGGATTCGTCGCGGGCGGTTTCGGCGAGCTTCCAACTTGCCGGATTACCGATGCGGATCGCCGTGGCAATGGTCTCGGGGTTCTCAATCGCATGCCCGCGAACTATGGGCGCGGCGCCTTCGGCTTGAAAGCCGATCATTTTCGGCGCAGAAGAGATGATCTTGTGCGCCCGATATTCCTGATAACCCTTCCAGTAAGCCGTAATATTGCCGGCGTTGCCGACGGGCAGCAGATGAAAATCCGGGGCGCGACCGAGCGCATCGCAAATCTCGAAGGCAGCGGTTTTCTGTCCCTCAATGCGATCTGGATTGATCGAGTTGACGATTTGAATTTTGGACCGTTCCCCGATCTCGCGGACGATGCGCAAGGCATCGTCGAAATTTCCGCGCAACGCAACCACGGTCGCGCCTTCCATCATCGCCTGGGTCAACTTGCCCATGGCGATGGCGCCCTTGGGAAGTAGCACGACGCATTTGATGCCCGCGCGCGCGGCGTAGGCCGCAGCCGAGGCGGAGGTGTTGCCGGTGCTCGCGCAAATCACGGCCTTGGCGCCGCGTTCCACGGCAAGCGAAACCGCCATGGTCATGCCGCGGTCTTTGAACGACGCGGTCGGATTCAGGCCCTCATACTTGAGCCAAATCTCCAGCCCACCGCCGATGATCTTCTCGAGGTTATATGCGCGAATGAGCGGGGTATTGCCTTCGCACAGCGACACGACGGGCGTCTTGTCCGTAACGGGCAAATACTTGCGATATTGTTCGATGACTCCGCGCCACGCGCTCATGTTTTAGTCCCTATAGGCTGTTGGGCCAAAGTCGATGGATGCATCCACCGTGCCACCGGTGGCGACCTGAATTCGATAAAAGCGAATCTTGCCGTTACGGTCGCGCGCGGCTAGGCCGTTTGCGCGCACGCTTTTCGCGACCAGCAGGTACGGGCCGGCGGCCACGTTTATGAAAGAGAACCGTCCGTCCTCGTCCGCGACAGTATGGGGGAACTGGAACGGTTCCGTCAATTTTACGTCCCAACCAGGTTGGTTTTTCGGGATGGGTTCCGCAATGGTTCCGCCGGCCGCGCGAGCCAGATCGCGCACTTGTGAATCATTCAGAAGCCAGGCCTGCGCACCGACATCGGGCTTCCGCGGCTCCCAAACATTGTTGTACCAGGTGAGTCGGCCTTTGATCGACGGGGCCATGGGTGTCGCTGCCAGCACGACGGGAGCGAGTGGCTCGGGCCGCTCGACACGCACTTCGCCGCGTTCAATTCGCACGTCAGCTCCGAGCGCCTTGGAAATGGCGTCGATTGGAACATAAACCGTTCCATTGGACTCGATGACGTTCACGGGGATCGCGTGGCCATTCACCAAAACACGGATGGCAGGCTCGTCCGCCCGCGACAGCGTGGCGCTGGCTAGAAACGTGATGAGGATAATTGCTATTGAGTGCCTGGACATTGAAACATCCGGTTCGTTACGCTCTCACTTCGTGGTCGCGTCGAAGTTCTCGACGCGAATGACGACGGTCTTGTACTTGACGACGCTGAGTCCGTCAATTCTGGCCACCGCTTCCCGAACAGCCCGGTCCTTCGCGGTGTGCAACATCATGATCAAGGGAACGGTCCCGCTGCTGTCTGCCGCGTGCCCGGCTTTCGGCTCGGGAGCCTCGCGCTGGAGCACGGAAGCGATGCTGATGTCGGCTTCGCCGAGAATATGGGAAACCTTGGCGATTACGCCGGACCGATCCTCGACCGTCAACCGCAGGTAGTAGCGCGACTCGACATCATCGATGGTGCGCACGCGCGCATGGAGGCAATGCGACACAAACGCGGGCACCCGTTGTTTGCTGCCAAACTTGAGATTCAACGCGGCATCGGCCAAATCCGAGATGACGGCGCTCGCCGTCGCGTCCGCGCCCGCGCCGCGACCATAAAACATCGTGTCGCCGACCACGTCACCGTGGACGACGACCCCGTTGAAGACTCCGTTGACGCTGGAGAGGACATGGCTGTGCGGGATGAGCGTCGGATGCACGCGGACTTCCACGGCAGGCGAGTGGCTTTCCCCGGTGCTCTTGACGACCGCCAGCAGTTTGATGGTGTAACCAAGTTCGCGGGCAATCTGGATGTCGAGGCGCGAAACCTGGCGGATGCCTTCGACGTAGGTGTTCTCGAAGCCGGTCCAAAACCCGTGCGCAAGGGAGGCGAGGATCGTCGCCTTGTGCGCCGAATCCACACCGTCGATGTCGAGCGCCGGATTCGCCTCGGCGTAGCCGCGGGACTGGGCCTCCTCGAGGGCCTCCTCAAAATGCAAATCGTCCGCGGTCATGCGCGACAGGATGTAATTGCAGGTGCCGTTGACGATACCGTAGAGGATGGGGAATTGGTTGGCGACGAATCCTTCGCGGAGGGCCTTGATGATTGGGATGCCCCCGCAGACGCTGGCTTCGTAGAAAATGTTGGTCGAATTCTTTGCGGCGGCGCTGAAAAGCTCTTCACCATCGTGGGCGAGTAGCGCCTTGTTGGCGGTGACGACCACTTTGCCGCGATTGAGCGCGTCGAGAATCAGGGTCTTGGCGAAGCCGGTACCGCCAACGAGCTCGATGACGACATGGATGTCGGGATCCTGCAGCACCTTTTGCACATCGCCGGTGAGATGTTCCTTGGCGATAGGCAGGTCTTTCAGGCGGGACTCGTCCTTGTCGCAAACCCACTTGAGGTTAATGCGCATGCCGAGCCGCTCGGTGATGAGGTCGGCGTTGCGGGTGAGATGCTTCACCACGCCGCCGCCAACGACACCGGCGCCGACCAGACCGACATTGAGTTGTTTCGCGTCGCTCATGGGAGAATCAGGGCGCAAAGTGTAGCGACAGTGGGGCGGTTTGTCTAGACTCGATGCCGCGACTTGTGTACCAATAGCGACACAACCCACAGGAGGCAAGATGAAGAGATTCAGCATGTTGGCGGTAGCTGTGGCTTTAGCGGCGGTGATCGGCTGCGCCACGCAGGTGACGGTGACGCCCACACATCGCGAGAACATGGCGGCGCAGTCGAAGGTGTTGGCCATCGCAGCGCGCGACCTCGATCACATTGTGCGCCAGCATCTCGCCGAAGGCCCGGAAGAGGGAGCGGTGCAGGCCGTTGTTGATTTCCACGCGCAGGCGGAAAACTTCGCGGGTACGGTGAGTTCGGGGCGCTCGGACGAGAAGATCAATTCCGAGTACGAGCGCTTGATCGAGACGTATGTGAAGTTGAAACAGACATTCCCGAACCTGCACAGCGACAAGTTCACGCAAGAGGCGTATGCCCGCGTGCAGCACGAGTGGGAGCAGTTGGCACGCGCGTCCGGCTACTCGAACAGGGCGTATCAGAGGAAGATTGAAGAGGGCAGGTAGCGGCTGAGGCTTTTGCGCGGCCGGCTATCTGGCGACATCCATACGCCAATCCGCCGGCCATTTGTCGAATCGCCGTACAAAAATTATTTCCAAGCCATCTTCTTCATCCATTTGCGAACCGCATCGGGTGAAGCCGAGAGACCCGGCCATGGCCGTTGACGGCAAGTTCTCTGGAGAGATGGTAAGGACGAAGCAACGCTGATTGTGTTGCGTGTATGCCCAGTGCATCAACGCGATGCTTGCCTCCGTGGCGTACTTCTGCCGCCGCCAGGGTAGGTGGATCCCGTAGCCCAGTTCGACGCCATCGGGCGCGACCTCGGCGAGGTGTTCCATGGGTGGGGGTGCGTGGAACCCGATGTTCCCAACCATAGTTCCGGACGTTCGATCGACCATGGCCCGAAGAAGCCACGGCTGAACGTTGGGATCGGCGCGCAACTGGAGTAGTCGTCTCGCCGCTGGGATTCGCTCAAACGACAGGTCCGACGGAATATGGCACCCGAGCAGGCGGGCGGCGGTGATCCGGTCATTCGCAAGCAATGCCTCCAACACCGGCACACCCATCGACACAAGCGAGAGGCGGGAAGATTCGATATGCGGTTCCAGGAACCCAGCCTCCGTCTATTTTTTAAGGCTGCGGACGAACTTGCTGATGCCATCGATGGCTTTTTCGAGTTCGGTCATGGCGCCGCAATAACTGGCGCGCACGTGGCCTTCGCCGCTGGGACCGAAGGCGTCGCCGGGGACGACCGCGACGCGTTGCTGCTCGAGCAACTGCACGGCGAACTCGCGCGAGGTCAGCCCGGTTTCACGAATCGACGGGAACGAGTAGAAGGCCCCGTTCGGCATGTGGCAGGGCAGGCCGATCTCGTTGAAAGACTTTACGATGAAATTGCGGCGGAGCCGGTACTGCTCGCGCATGACAGCGATGTCGTCCAGCCCATGTTCCAGCGCCTCGATGGCGGCTTCCTGGCTGAGGATCGGGGCGCAGAGCATCGAGTATTGGTGGACCCGCAACATGGCTTCGGTGAGCGCGACGGGAGCGCAGACGTAGCCGATGCGGAACCCGGTCATCGCGAACGCCTTCGAGAATCCGTGGAGGAAAATCGTACGCTCCTTCATGCCCGGCAGCGCGGCAACGGTGCTGTGCTTGCCGGAGTAGGTGAGTTCGCTGTAGATCTCGTCGGTCAATACCAATAGATCGTTATCGATGCACACCCGCGCGATTTTCTCGACCTCTTCAGCGGACAGTGTAGCACCCGTCGGGTTGGTCGGGAAATTCAGCATGATCGCTTTGGTTCGCGGTGTGATGGAGGCCGCAACGTCTTCAGCAGTCAGTGAAAATTTATTTTCGGCGCGGGTGCGGATTGCCTTGCCGACGCCGTGCACCAACTGCACGCTCGGGTGATACGAGACGTAGCAGGGTTCGTGATAGAGAACTTCGTCGCCGGGATTGATAATGGCCCGCAACGCAATGTCCAGACCCTCGCTGACGCCGACCGTGACGAGGATTTCCGAATTCGGGTCGTACTCGATGTGGAAGACGTCCTTCAAATACGTGCTGATCGCCTTGCGAAGTTTGATCAAGCCGAAATTGGAAGTGTAACTGGTGCGCCCGCGTTCGAGCGCGAAGATGGCCGCTTCGCGAATGTGCCACGGCGTGACGAACCCCGGCTCGCCAATGCCGAGCGACACGACATTGTCCATCGACTGGACGATGTCGAAGAAATCGCGAATCCCCGAGCGCGGGATACTCCGCACATGCTCGGCAACAAAATCGCGCTTCGTTTGACGTTCGAGGGGCATGAACTTGTATTTTACGTGCGTGGGAACGGAAATGCAAGCGACGCAGGGAGGGGGTGGTGTCCTAATTTGAATTAGGCGCGGATTTTACCAGCAAGGCGATACACTATCAGCGCGATCACTAATTGAATGATTATCGGAATAGGGGGTAGCTTGCCCGCCATGTCCTTACCCGCTTCTGGATGAAAGATCAGAAAGGTTCCCACGATGAGAAAAATGAGAGAAGCTATGATATAAAAACCAGCTAGTTTTCGGATAAACCGCTTAACAATAAGCCGATGTGCGAATATTCGTAGTTTCAAGCTTGTAAGTGTCATCACTTCTGAGCCTTGCTCGCAATAGTAGCCCGCACCGCCGTCTGCGGTGATTCGACAGGGGGAAGCTCCAAGACGGTGTTATAGCGCGTTATGTTGCCATCCTTATCCAAAACGACGTCCAAACTCACGCGGAAGTTTTCTCGCCTTTTGCTGCGAAAAGCAATGCTTTACGAACCACATGTGATTCTGCCTGCTGAGCTTGATTCACACGCGGATTGCTAGTGACGTGAGTGCGTTAGAGAAGCGCCATGAACTGTTCCTTGGTCAGGCCGGCATCGCGGATCAAAGCGCGGAGCGTGCCTTTGGCGAGTTCACGATGGTTGGGGACTGTCAACCGACGACCGGACGCATGGCGAAGGATGATGTGACTGCCGGTTTGATGATCCACCTCGTAGCCGATCTTGCGAAAGGCGCGCACGGCGTCCGCGCCCGAACAGACTGGCAGGCGGCTCATACTGAGACTTCGACAATCTCTTCTGTGATTCCACCGGGGATCGGCTCGCCATGCTTCTCCAGACTCTGGAGATAGCCTTGGATGGCGTCCCGAATATTGGCCATGGCTTCTTCACGGGTTTTGCCTTCGGAAACGCAACCCGGCAGCGCCGGGCATTCCGCCACAAATACCCCATCCTCGTCTGGCTCGATGATAACTCGGAATCTCATGACCGCATACTATAAGCGTGACGGAGCCCAATCGCAACCATGAAGCTCGCGCCCCAGCCGCCCAATTACGATAACGACAGACGGCCCGGGGCGGTCTCGGCAAGCTTCCGCCGTCGCACATCGTGCTTCCTCCTTCGCTAAAGCTACAGCGGACAAGGTGCACCAACTCCTTTGACCCTTCCGAGGAGAAGAACAAGTGCCACGAAGAGAAAACTATTGACGAGCGGCGCTTGAACCGCTACAAAGCTCGAGGAGAGTACTTGATGCGAATTATGAAACCACAACTGATGAGCCCGTTCGCGGGGACTACCATGTCCTCGGTGCGCGGTAGTGGTCTGGTTTCTTCCTGCGTCTCCCCAGCCCACTTTGTCATCGCGAATGAAGGAGGGTTTGGAAGCGGGTAGGTGTCACGTCCATAGTTTTCGCCAACCCTGCTTCCGAAAAGGAAGGCAGGGTTTTTTGTTGTCGTGTTCGGGAGAGGTAGCGCAGTGAGGTTGGTCAACGTAAGGAATTTATGGAAGAACCAGAGCGTAAGGCAGCAGCATCAGTAGGGGAATACCTGGAGAGCGCCCGGGAGGCGGGCGGCATTTTCCGCTGGATTTGGCGGGAAGTGACCACGGCGCAGAGCCGGCGGAAGCTGTACCGGATGTTTGGCGGCCTGTTGGTCGTCATCATCCTGCAGACAGTTCAACCCGGAGCGGTGGCCCTCATTTTCAACGGGCTCACGAGCCGGAACGGCACATTGATTTGCTGGGGACTCGGGATATTCCTGGGGTGTCTCCTCGTGCAGAAGCTCGCCGATCGCTACCAGGAATCGGCCCGCGAGTGGGTCCTCGGACTTCACTGGGGCCGTCTGGATGATCGGATTACGGAACTCTTCTTTGAGAAGTCCGTGGGCCAGCATATCCATGAGGGCACGACGCTTGCGGTGAGCAATATCGATAAAGGCCGCTGGCGGCTGCTGGAGATGCAGGGGATGCTCCTCTTTGAGGGGATACCGTCGATCATGCAGCTTCTCGTGGCGTATGTCTTCCTCTGGTTCCTCAGTTGGATCGCGGGAGTGGTGATGGGAATCGTGATTTTCACGTACCTCTGCTGGTCGATCTATCTGAACTTTCGCGTGAACCAGGTTTGCACGCCGATCGACAAAGAGTTTCGCGCGTTGAACCGGCGGCGAGTGGAACGCTGGGAACGGGTGGAGCGCGTCAAGATTTCCGGCAAAGAAGATGAGGAAACCCGGGAGATGTCCGGGATTTTCGATGGCGTGATCACGCGCGACCGGAGGTTCTGGTTGTGGTTCATCAAACAGGCGCATATTCGCGGGATGGTCAACGCGACCGGCCTGATCGTGATCATGGGGTGGGGGGCCTGGCTGGTCTGGAACCACAAATGGCAACTCGGCCTGCTCTATCCGCTCTATGCGTGGTCGGCGAGGGTCAGCGAGAACATCTGGCGGATTGGCGCGATCGAGCACCAGATCAACTGGAACCTGCCCTCGGTCAAATCCATGATCGAAGCGCTGCGGATTCCGCCAGCCATTACCGATTCGATGGAGGCGGTGACGCTGGACCATACCGTGCCGCACAAGATTGAATTCGCGGGCGTCTCCCATACATATCCGGCGGAGGTGAAGAAAACAGCGGAAGCGCCGGCCGCGTTGATCCGGGTCAACTTCACGATTGAACCCGGGGAAAAGGTGGCGCTGCTTGGCGCGAGCGGCGCGGGCAAGACGACCGTCATGAGAAAACTGTTGCGATTCGACGACCCGACATCCGGCTGCGTTCTGGTTGGCGGCATCGATCTGCGGACCATTCGCCAGGCATCTTGGCGGAAGGGCATCGGTTACATCCCGCAACAATCGCAGGTGTTTGACGGTTCCATCCGGTACAACCTGACCTATCGGCTCAGCACAGAGGAACGCGCCCGGATCACCGACGCCGAGTTGTGGAAACTGATGCAGCTTCTGCAGATCGACTTCAAGGACCGGCTCACGCAGGGACTCGATACGATTGTCGGCAAGAACGGTATAAAGCTGTCCGGTGGCCAAGCCCAGCGCCTGATGATTGGCGCGGCGGTGATCCGTCGCCCGTGGCTGCTCGTGGTTGATGAGGCGACATCCAGCCTCGACTCGGTGACCGAGCATGAGGTGCAGGCAGGGCTGGCGACAGTGCTTTCCGGTTCGGCGACCAGCGCGCTCATCGTCGCGCATCGCCTGAGCACAGTGCGGCACCTCTGCACCAAGTTTGTGGTCTTGAAAGCCGCCAACGAGGTCCAGAATGATGAATCACAAGTCGAGGCCATCGCCAGTTCCTTCGAGGACCTGTACCGCGAATCCGCGACGTTCCGTCGTCTGGCGGATTACCAGGGAGTGGCCGTGGAAACCCCGCGCGCCCGTCGTGCGACGGGGGCGACGGCGGAGCCGTCGGTTGCGGTTTGAAGCCTGCGGTAGTTTGGTGTGCACACCTGATACAGATCGCGGATATTGATCCGTTTCGCAACGGTTCTTCTCATTGACGAAGGATACTGGGGAGGGAGGAATTCTCATTGAACCGGCAGTTACGGCTGAGTAGACTCTTCCTGTGAGGCACCCCGAGGAGATCGAGATGAACCGTTGCCAACCATTGCGGCGATTTCTGGCAGCGATCCTTGGTGGTATCACGGTGCTGGTGTCCGGTTGTGCCACCCCGCAAGCCACGTTGACCGCCAACTACTCGCCCGAGAAACATTATCGGAAGATCTACATGGTGAGGATGGATAACGATCCTCGCGAGGTGCAGCCGAAGGTCGTGGCGCGCCTGCAGGGTATGGGCTTTGAGGTGGAGCTGATGGATCCCGATAAGCCGGGACGGGAGAGCCAAGGCAGCGGGTTCGTCATTAGCGACCAAGGGCACGTGCTGACGTGCGCGCACGTTGTTGGTGACGAGAAAACCGCGACGATCTGGCTGGCGGGGGAGCGGATGTACGCGGACGTCGTGCAGGCGGATACGAACACGGACATTGCGCTGCTGAAGTTGGAAACACCCGTTACGAATCAAGTGCTGCGTTTGGTCATCGATTCCACGGCGCCTCCCACCATGGGGCAGGAGGTGTATACGATTGGGTTTCCGCTCAGCGAGATCCTGGGGACTTCGCCGCGGCTCGCGAAGGGCCTGGTCAGTTCCAATGTGGGAATGCATGACGACCCGAAGCAGATCCAGGTTTCGGTTGAAGTGCAGGCGGGCAACAGCGGCAGCCCGTTGCTCAACGAGAACGGCGACGTCGTCGGCATGATTAACTCGACACTGAGTCCCATGAACGTGATGGCGGTGACCCACGGCACCTTGCCACAAAACGTCAATTTTGCGATCAAGCCGGATGCCTTGAGCGACTTTGTGAAACAGGCGGGGATATCCGGGGATCGTGGGAACGCTGAAAAGACAAAACTTTCATTTGATCGCGTCAAGGATTCCGTGGTGCTCGTGCGTTCCGGCAGGATTTTGCCGGGTGAGGAGTTGTCGGATGAATTGTGGTGCCGTATCAACTATCATTATTTTTGGGACATGTACTGGCGCTTCCAAATTTTCTATTTGGAATTCTTCGACGCCAAGACCGGCAAGCTGATCCTCAAGGCGGGACAGTATGGCGACAGCCTCGGTACGGAGGACGCCACAATCAAAAGAACGTTCAAGCGCATCCGCGAGAAGTTCAACCCCAATCCGTCGTAGGTCCGGTCTGCTGCACTGTTAGGGGCTGATCTTGAGGCGCTCGAATTCTTCGGCGCCTTCCATCATCACCGCCTGCTCTTTGTAGGTCTTGAGCATGAAGTGGGTGCCGGTGCTCGTGACGCCGGCGAGGGTGGCGAGCTTTTCGGCGACGAACTGGGCGACTTCGCGGAGATTGCGGCCTTCGACGAAAATGAGGAGGTCGTAGCCGCCGGACATCAGGAAGAGGGAAGTGACTTCGTCGAACTTGGCGATGCGTTTGGCAATGCGGTCGAAGCCGCCTTCGCGTTCGGGCTGGATCTTGACCTCGATGACGGCTTTGACGAGGTCGGTGTCAACCTTGTCGTCGTTGATAACAGCCTTGTAGCCGAGGATGACCTTGTCGTCCTCGTACTGTTTGATGCGGCGCTGCACTTCGTCGGCGGGAAGGTTGAGCATCTTGGACAGGTCGGCTGGCGTTCGCAACGCGTGTTCTTCGAGGAGTTTTAGCAGTGGATCCATGGCGCAACACATCCTATCGCAGTGGGGAATTTGCCGCAAGCTTATCAGTTCAGTCGGAAGTCGAGTTGTTCGGCCAGAGATGTCGCTTCGCGAAGGCGTGTCCCGAGCCACTCTTCAGATAGCGCTCAAGTTCGGCGGCGCGGCGGCGGTCGGCAAGGGCCACGTAGCCGACGAGTTACCAAGGCCGGTATTTCGAAGTGTTATTGGTCCCGCCTTCGTTATGATTCTTGAGCCGCGCTTTGAGATCGTCGGTGATGCCGATGTAGGTTCTCGATGAATTCTTTAGGCTGCGGAGGAGGTAGACGTAGTGCATGTCAAAGCAATGAGCAGAGGTAATTGCCCTTCTTCGCCAGAGGCTACGAAGGGCATTTTTCGCTCGCGCAGAGCGCGAGCGAAAAATGGTCGGGACGGCGAGATTCGAACTCGCGACCCCTTGCACCCCATGCAAGTGCGCTACCAGGCTGCGCTACGTCCCGACGCAAAAATCAACGAGGTGAACTCTAACACACGGGCGGTTGGCGACGCAAGCGTCCCGCGTCCCGGGCGCGATCCTATCAGATGAGGAGGTACGCGGCAAATAATTCACCGAACAGCACGCTGACTTCCATGACGTACAGCATGCCCGTTGCCGCCTGGTTGGCCTTTTCCTGCGCGCAGCGCAGGACCATGATGGCCAATGCCAGTGGCAGCGCCAGTCCCCACAGCAGGCGCATGAGAAAGAAAAACAAGTTCCCGTGAAGCGACCAGAGCGACGGAATAAGGATGCCGCCGAGGTTCGGATCGAATCTTTCCAGCGACGAGACCGTGGCGATGACGATGACGGCGCGCAGAACCACCGCCCCGAGCACGATCTGCGCGAAGCGGAGCAGATGTTCGAAGCTCAGGCGTCGCATCAGCAGGTACCAATGACCCAGGATCATCCCGACGGTCGTGGCTCCCAGCAGCAACGTAGCACTCAACACTCCCGCGTCGAAAAACCAGGGTGCTGTCGTTTCCAACCCGCGGATGGCAAGCGCATGTTGCGCCAGGGGCATGAGGCCAAACGCCGAACCGGCCAGACCCGATGCCAGTAACAAGAGTCTCCCCAGATTAGGTTTCTCCAATCGGAACGCGCCATAGGCCGCGGTGGCGCCGATGACAGTAAGACCGAGGAACCGCACATCTGTCCAGGCCGACTGCAGCACCGCCTTTGATAGCACGACGGCAATGGCGGCCGTCAGGGCGCACAGAAGGCTGTTGAATGTGAAGAAACTCGTGCGGATCTCACGCGGCGGCAGCAGGCAAAGCAACAGCAAACTGCCAATGCTCAGCTCCGTGAGCACCATGCATAGAACCTGGATCAGTTTCATGTGTCGAGCAACTCCATCCGCGGCGGATTGCCTTCCGCCACGAGATTGCGACCGCGGCTCACGTCATGGAGCCAGCCCAGTACCTCTTCCACACTGAGACGTTCGCAAACTCCCGGATACTTTTCCAGATGCGATGTCGCGCGCAGCGCCAAACGCGCAGCCGGCTCGGGTTTGCCTTGTTGCAGTTTCAGAAAGACTGCGGCCGTTTGGATCAGGCCTTTGTAGAAGTCGCGGCGCTCGTCGGTGGTTTTCAACCACAACTCTTCCAGGACATCATGGGCCTCGTAGTACGCCTGGCGGTTGAAAGACTCAATGAAGCCGGCCAAATGCGGATCCGTCGCCACCGCTACTTACCCACCACAACCACCGAGTTCTTGCCTCCATAATTGTCATCCTCTTGCGCCGGGTTCTCCGGGTCGGGGATCCACTTTCCGTCGACGATCAATTTGTACAAGTGTCGTCCCGCCGGGAGTTGGATGGTGGCGGCCCACTCGCCATTGGGCAGCTTGCGCATGGGGATAGCCGTTTCCGGTTTCCACCCATTGAAATCGCCCGCGATGGTGATTGTATGCGCGCCGGGCGCGCTGGACGCGTTAAGCGAGAACTCGACGTTGTAGGGACGTGCCGGTTTGGGTTTTGGCGGTATCGGCGCTGGTGTTTGTGGCGTTTGTGGCTGCGTCGTGGGACTGGGTGAAGGCGAAGGAGAAGGGGTGGGCACAGGAGTGCGCGGCCAGAAAATGTAGGCGACCACCCCGACAATCAGCAACACGACGATCACCGTTGTGATCACCAGTGGAAGGGGAGAAGTCTGCTTCGGCGCTCGTGGCGGCGGTGGGGGCGGCTGGAATTCGGGATGGAGATCAACCCCGAGGCGCTTGGCCGTGGCTTCGGTCTTGGCTTCCTTGAGATCGACCAGCAATGCATCGTAATCACGGTAGCGGAGAAGAATGCTCTTATTGAGCATCTTGTTGACGACTTCCTCGGTCTTGCGTGTAAGATCCGGATTCAGTTCCCGTAACAGCGGTGGCTTCTCGTTGAGACGTTTCGCGGCAAGTTCCTCGGGTGTGTCGGCCTCAAACGGCGGATGTCCGGTGAGCATCTGGAACAAGGTTGCGCCCAAACTATACACGTCGCTGCGGAAATCCTCGGCCTTTTGCCCAACCCGCTCGGGAGAGATGTAGTAGGGCGAGCCCCAGATGCCCTGGTCAGGCGCGACATCGACATTGGCCAGCTTGGAGAGGCCGAAATCCAAAATCTTCGCGCCTACGTCATCGGCGATGAAAATATTGGCGGGCTTGATGTCGCCATGGATCATCTGGTTCCTGTAGGCCGCGCGCAGTCCTTCGATCACGTCCACGGTCATGTCGAGCGCTTCCTCTTCGTTCATCGGACCGTCTTTCTCGACGATCTCGCGAAGGGTGCGGCCCTTGAGTAATTCCATCACGATGTAGTATTGGGAAGCTTCTTCACCGACGAAATAGATCTGGACGATGTGTGGATGGCTGATGGCGGCGGCGGAACGGGCTTCCTCGAGGAAATCGTTAAGGAACTTCGGGTCATGCGCCAGGTCCTCGCGCAAAACCTTGATTGCGACCTCACGGTTCAAGGTGGGGTCGAAGGCACGGAAGACCGTGCCCATACCGCCATGCGCGATCTCCTCGATTAAGTTAAAATGGCCCAGCTTTGATGAGAGCGCCATTGACGTGTGGATTCTATTGATTCCTGCGCTGTGTGCAAGCTTTGGTTATTGCTACGCAATAATTGGTTCCTGCTATGTAATAAACGGGACGTACGTCAGGCCGCTCGTCCGCTCGCAACCCCCGCTTGCGATGCGCGCCACTTTGCGAATACAATCTAGACGTGAGTGAGGTTGCACACAACATAAATCAGATTCGCCAGCGCATCCGCTCCGCTGCCGAGCGCGCGGGGCGTCGGCCGGAGGACGTTACACTTGTGGCCGTGAGTAAGACAATCGAGCCGGAGCGCGTGGAAGCTGCGCTGGCGGCCGGGCAGGCCCTTTTCGGCGAGAGCCGAGTGCAGGAGGCAAAGGCAAAGATACCGCTGGTGTCGAGCCGGGCGCACTGGCACATGATCGGCCACCTGCAAACGAACAAAGCGCGCGATGCCGTGGGCTTGTTCGAAGTCATTCACTCCGTCGATAGCCTTAAATTGGCTGCCGAATTGAGCAAATGGGCCGAACACACGGGCAAAACACAAGTTATTTTTCTCGAGGTAAATGTCTCGGGCGAAGCGAGCAAATTTGGGTTGAAGCCCGAGGATTTGGAGTCCACCCTCAGCGAGATCAACAGATTGCCACGCCTCGAGGTCCAGGGATTGATGACCATTGCACCTGTCGCGGACGAAGTGGAGAAAGCGCGGCCTCACTTCCGCCGGTTGCGGGAGCTTCGCGATGCGCTCAGCCTGCGAGAGCTATCGATGGGCATGACCCACGATTTTGAGGTCGCCATCGAAGAGGGTGCGACCATGGTGCGCATCGGCGCTGCCATTTTTGGAGAACGAAAACGACATGAGCCTGAAGAATAAGACAATCGCGTTCCTTGGCGCGGGGAACATGGGGGAAGCGCTGATTCGTGGATTGCTGGCGGCAAAGACGGTTATGCCGTCGCAGATTATCGCCACGGATGTGCGTCCCGAACGATTGGGCGAATTGGAGAAGACTTTTGGCATCCGCACTACAGACGATAACATCAAGGCGGTTGCGGACGCCGACATTGTCCTGCTCGCTGTCAAACCGCAACAGATGTCTGCGGTCCTGGCTCCTTTGAAATCGGCAGCCGCAGTTCGCAAGCTGTTCATCTCGATCGCCGCAGGAGTGACGACGACTCGCATCGAAAGTGAGTTGGGTGACAAAGTCCGGGTGGTTCGGGTGATGCCGAACACGCCAGCACTGGTCGGAGCCGGTGCCGCTGCGTTGGCGAAAGGTGCTTATGCGACTGACGATGACCTGGCGACCGCTGAATCGATTCTTGGGGCCGTGGGCATCACCGTGCGCATCGAAGAGAGGCTTATCGACGCCGTGACCGCCCTCAGTGGCAGCGGTCCCGCCTACGTGTTCTACGTGACTGAGGCGATGATTAAGGGTGGCGTTGCCGCCGGATTGGATGAAGCCTTGGCGAGGAAGCTGGCGATCCAGACCGTTTACGGTGCCGCAAGGTTGTTGGCGGAGGGCGGGGAGGGGCCGGAGTCGCTCCGCCGCAAAGTGACCTCGCCCGGCGGCACGACCGAGGCCGCGCTCAAGGTGATGAACGGGCGCAAGTTGACGGAGATTTTTGTCGAGGCAATCGAGGTAGCCAAGCAGCGATCGCGGGAACTTTCCGGATCCTGACATCCGTCCCAACGGCTCTTGGGCCACACGCGCTGTTCTCAGCTTCTCCCACTAAACCCGCACTCCGCCCGATGCATTTCGCCCATTCTCACCAAGTGCGCATACGACCAAGACCAATAACTCCAGTTCGGACCGTTAGGAGTGACCTCCCGCTCGAGACGACTTGCGAAGCTTGCGCTTCCAAGAGAACCGCATATTGTTGTTCGCTTTGGCGCGTAAATTCTTGAAATAAATGCTTGAATCGATTCATGTGTTTGGTATAGTCGGGGTGCTTGGAGAGGCACCCAGCCCACGTCGTGCTGATAGTGAAGATGTAACGCAAGTATTTTGCGAGATGAAATGATGACGGCGAGGGTTTCTATTAGAACAAATTCCAAACGCGCGTCGGTTATTCTCTGCTTGTTCGCCGCCGTAGCGTTATCGGCCGTGCCCTCGCAGCTCTTCGCCACCACGAGCATAACCGACTACACAGTCTACGGCTTGGACGGCGTTCAAATCGGCGTCGGCTCGACCGTAAATGGACTGGTCGGCGCTAAGAACGCTGATACGGCCAATCATAACGCGATCTTCATGAATGGGGCGACCATCGTTAACGGCGATGCCCGCAGTGGAACGAATGTCGACCTGCAGAATAACGCTACGATCGTGGGGACCTTGTATATTGCCCCCGGGGGCGTTCTGACTACCAACAGCGGTGACGTCATCGGGAGTGTTGTAGTCGGCGACCCGATGTTGCCCGTCTTCCCGACGGCGACGTCGTTCTCCGCGGGAACCAGTAATGTCACGACCCAGACCAGCACGCTGACACCGGGCAGTTACGGCGGTGTCTCGTACGGCAACGGCGGCGACCTGAAGCTGACGGCGGGGACGTATTTCATGGCGTCACTCACCCTTAGTGGGAACACCCAGGTCCATCTCGATACCACCGGGGGCCCGATCAATGTTTTTATCGTCGGCAATGTCACCATGAACAACCGGACAGCCATCGTCACCGGCTCCAACGCTCTCTCTTGGGAGGTACACGGTGACTGGTCGCAGGGCGGTGGGAGTTCATGGGACGGCACACTCTTCGTCCCCAACGGAACAGCCACCATCGGTGCGGGCAGCGGTGTCACCAGCTACACCGGGCAGATCTGGGCGGATTCCGTGAACATTCAGCATGGGGTCACGGTGACGGTCCCCGAGCCGACCACGATCGCACTGGCGATGGTCGGCTTCGCCGGGCTGGCGTTGCTCGCGCGCAGAACTGCGCGCCGCCACGCGTAAGTCACGCTCCTGCTGAGGTGCGTTCACACCTGCCAGGCCAAAGCCTTCTGCAACGCCTCGAGAAATCGTCTTTGGTGACCCATCTCCACTTGAGAATTGTGGGCCCCGACAGCCCACACCCTCAGCAAGGGTTCCCCATTTGCTTCTACTCCGAGGTGGGTGGGCGTCCACGATTTCAGTGTTCGGAAAAAGGCAGTTGAAATTTCTGGGCGGCTGGCTAATCATGCGGCGCTTCGCAGATTGTGCCGGCCCAAAGGGGTCGGGCGGCATGACCGACGATTTGAATTGTGCCAGGGTAGCTCAGTGGTAGAGCAGGGGACTCATAAGCCCTTGGTCGGGAGTTCAACTCTCCCCCCTGGCACCATTTTCCCCAAGCGTATCATCCCATTGGGGACCTCTGTCAGATGTTGCGCCGATTTGATTTTTGCGGTTGGCGGATTATCTTTGGACGTGAGGGGATCATGAGGATTAGTCACCTGTCAGAGCAGCAAATTCGAGCGCGCGCCTTCGAGATCTACCTGGAACGCGGCGGACTCCCCGGTCATGAATTGGACGATTGGTTGCAAGCGGAGTTTGAATTGGCCCATCTGCCTTTTCACGTTGCACATTTGCAACCTATTCGAGTCCGGAGAAGGAAGTTGAGCTATCGCTGGAACAACAGGGCTTCTACTCTTGAAACTCCACGCTTTCCTACCGTGCCTGCAAACTGAAGGTCGTTTCGACGCCTTAGGGTGACTTCTGAACCAGGAAATCGCCAATCGCGAGGTTCTGGAGGTCGCTGCCGTAAAACATGTTCAACGCGTCGTCGGGAGAGCAGACCATGGGCTCACCGCGGCGGTTGAGGGAAGTGTTGAGCAGACAGGGGATTTGCGTTTTGGAGTGAAACCTCGCGAGCAACTCGTAGTAACGACGGTTGCTCTGCGGCGTCACAATTTGCGGACGCGCCGTGCCGTCAACGTGCACAATTTCTTTCAGGCGCGATTTCCATTTTTCGGCGACATCAAAGGTAAACGTCATGTAGGGGGACGGGTGCGCCGACTGCAGAATATCAGGCGCCGCGCGATCAAGAATGGACGGACAGAAGGGCCGCCAACGTTCGCGGTATTTGATCTGCGAATTGATCAGGTCGCTAACACCCTTGAGCGACGGGTTGCCGAGGATGCTGCGGTTGCCGAGCGAGCGCGGCCCGAATTCCATGCGGCCCTGGAACCAGGCCACGACTTCACCCTGAGCAAGGAGATCGCTGACGACATCGATGATGGCAACCCGGTCGTAGCGAATGCTGCGCTTCTGGAGAGTCGCCTCGATTTCGTCGTTCGAGTATTCGGGACCGAGATAAGCGTGCTGCATGGGCTTGATCGTGTCGCCTTCTTGATGCGCCACGTACGTAGCCGCGCCCAGCGCGGTGCCGGCATCGCTGGCCGCCGGTTGGACGAACAGTTCGCCATTTTTTCCGAGGTATTCGATGAGCCGTTTGTTGCATTTCACGTTCAGGGCCACACCACCGGCGTAGCAGAGGCGCTGCGACTTCTTAATATAATCGCCGAGGTGATATTTCGTGAGACCGAGCACGAGTTCTTCAAGGGTTTTCTGCACCGCCGCCGCGATGTGAACATACGGTTCGTCGATTTCGTCACCTTGGCGCGCGGGACCCCAGAGGTCGACCAGGCGTTGCGCGAAGAAGGTGCCCTTGCCGTTGCGCTTGTAGCGGCGCCAACCGATACAGTTGACCAACTTCGTGTTGATCTTGAACCCTTCCGCAGTGGCGTGGATCAGCGGCCCGATATCGAAGCGGCTCGCGTCACCGTACGGCGCCATGCCCATCACCTTGAACTCGCCATCCAGCATCTCGAAGCCGAGGAACTCCGTCACCGCGCCGTAGAAACCGCCCAGCGAATCGGGCGCATAAAATTCCTGGGTGCATTTTATCTCGCCGCCTTCGCCATAACCAAACCATGTGGTGCAGTATTCGCCGACACCGTCGATGCTCATAATGGCGGCATCCCGGTAACCTGAGAGATGGTAGGCGCTTGACGCGTGCGCCAGATGGTGTTCGATGGGGACGAACTTGATTTTTTGCGGGTCGATACCAATTTTCTGGAGCATGGCGAACACATCGCGCTTATTGCGGTAAAAACGACGATTACCATTCAGGAGAACCGTGAAGGCGCGATCGGGCGCGTACAGGTGCCGCCGCGCGTAATGCCAGCGTTCGGGGCCGAAGATACTGATCGGCGCAAATGGATAGGCGACAACCTGAACATCCGTCGGTTTGATCTGCGCTTGTTTCAGGCAATACAATGCCGCCTGTTCCGCTTGTTGACCCTTGGCGTGTTTGTCGCGTAGGAAGCGTTCCTCTTCCGCTGCGGCAATGACGTTACCGTCGATAACAAGCGCCGCCGCGGGATCATGTCCCACCGCGCCACCCAGTCCGAGCACGATCATCGTCTGTTGTCTCCCATCGTCATCATCTTCTCTGTGCGCGAGAGTCTAATCACCCTTTTTTGTGGACGCAACGGCGATTTTTCTGGCACAGTCAAACAAGATGATTGCAGCTCTGAGGTTACGCTTCAAATACCCGTGAGTACTTCCACTCCACCGGGCCAATACAAGGCCAAGCAGAGCTGGCAATCGCCGGAAATGGCTGCCGCGTATCGCTTCTCTCGCGATCCATCGCGGTTTACGCGGTATGATCTCGAGGAGAAAATCGTCAAGAGTTGGCTGGCTGATTTGCCAGCTCAGGCACTGGTGTTGGATGTGCCGTGCGGAACCGGCCGATTCATCCCCTTGCTGACGTCAAAGGGATACCGTTATGCAGGAGCCGATTTTTCACGGGCCATGATCCAGGAAGCGAAGCAGACGGCCGGAGAAAAACCAACGGTCGGATTCACCAATGCCGATGTCGAATTCCTGCCGTTTCGGGACCGGGCGTTCGACTGCGTGATCATGTGGCGTTTCTTGCATCATATTGGCAATGCTGCGACGCGGCAGGCCATACTTCGCGAAGCCGCGCGCGTCACCCGACGGAAGGTGCTTGTCTCGTTTCATCACCCGATCAGTTTCACCCACTGGCGCAAGCTGCTGCAACAGGCGGTTCTCGGTGGTGGGCCCAGGGGCCATGCTGTCTCGCACTGGCAACTGCAGAAGGAGGCAGAGGCTTCTGGATTACGCCTGGTCGAGACAAAGGGCTTCCGCAAATACATTTCGGTGAATTGGTTTGCCTGCTTTGAAAAGTCAGGCGCTACCCGGTAACCGCAAGTGCCAGTTACTTGGTGAACTGACGCATACCCTGCAGCGCTGACAGCACTTCGCCGCGATGGGAGGCCAACGCCTCGCGCTGGTTTGGCAGTGGCACGTTGTTCGTGTCCAGAATCGTGGTATCGGTATTATAGGCCTCGAGTCCGAACGTGATAATGGTCTGGCGATCGATGAGCGCGGCATTGCTCCAATTCGCGATGAACAGGAATGGCGGTTCATGTTCGTCAAGCAGCGAATGGCCCAACGTGTAGTCCGAGAGCGGATTCTCGACGCCCATGTAGGTCAAAATGGTCGCGGGAACATCGATGTGGCTGGTGAGACGGTTGATGGCGCCTGGCGATTCGCCGGGGATGTGGCCGACCATTAAGGTCTGCGTTTGATACTTATGGAAGGCGCTGTCGTGACCGAACAGCCCAAACTCGCGGAACTCTTCGCCGTGGTCGCCCATCACGAATACCAGTGTGTTTTCCAAGAGCCCGCGTTGCTCGAGTGTCTGCAGGAGACGCTGAATCTGTGAGTCGACGTAGTGGAGGCTGTTCTTGTAGCGGTTCTTGATCAACGCCATGTCGCCTTCGCCCCGCGCGAGTTTTATGTAGTTGATGTCTTCAGTCATGTTTCCTGTGGGGAAAATCGCGTGCTCCGGCGGGTAACTGTACGGCTGGTGCGAAGCGTCGTAGAACACAAAACCCAGGAATGGACCGGCCGGCTTTTGGTCAAGAAACTTGATGAACGCATCGGTCATGAGACGGTCGCGGTCCACGCGCTCGCATTGCCACTGGTCGGTGGTGTCTGGCAGCACATCGGCGAAACAGGTGCTGTGGAGTTCCGGATAGTTCATGTTGGCCGAGCAGAGGATGCGAAACTTGTATCCCAGTCCTTTCAGTGACTTGAATAACGCGGGCCCGGTGTGCTCGGCCAGCGCGCGTTGCCAGTAGGTGCCGTAAATACCGTACAACAGGCCGAAAATGCCGTAGCGAGTCGTGTTGCCGGTGCTGAAATTCGCTCGAAACACGAGATTGCTTTCACTCCAATGGGAAAGGAAAGGCATCACATCGGGTGTGAGCATGTCAAAGCGCCCGCCTTCAATGGGGACGATGAGAATATTGGGACGCGGCCCGCCAGCGCGAAAGCGCAACGGCGCCTTTGGACAATTAAACGAGCCCTGGCTGGGCGGTAATTTAAGGCGCATGTCCTGGGAGAGCTTGATCCCCAGGACCTTGATGGCGAATCGCTTCATGGTGACGGCTTGGTACAGGGGAAAGAGTTGCTTCACCCGCAGGATCTCAACATCGTCGCGAAGATCTGCGATATCGTACACGGCGATATTGAGGAAGATCAGCGCGAGCACGGTGGAACACGCGATGACGAACCCCCTGCGACTTCGCAGCCGGGAGGCCAGTGGCAGGCGTCGGAGCCAGGGCAGCAAGAACGCGGCGAAAATAATCTCCGTGGAGAAGATCAGTGTGACAGTTCCGACCGTGTAGAGAACCGTGCTCTTGCCAGCGACAGTGACATCGCCGGAGCCAGGCGTCGTGATCAGGTTCCACACGAAGCTGTTAAAGTGAAATAGCCAGAGTTGGTAGATCACGAAATCGGCGTAAATGAACACGTTAAACAGACCGAACAGAATGATGGCCGCCGTCAACATCACCCACAACCGCCGCGATATCAGGGCGATGAGCGACAATAACGCGGGCACCAGCGCCAGCAGCGCAAAGTTTGCCACGAACGCCAACAGCGTCGCGAGCCAGCCCCACGTCGAGGTGCCGGTGGGGACATGGGAGAGGTAGCCATGGCCGATAACCAGCAACTGCAGAACATTGAAGACGTAGAAATAAAACAATGCCTCAAGGCCATTCGTGAAGCGAGAGGAAGCAGACGGCGTCTGGTTGGTGGTCGTCATCTACGCAAAGTCAGTCCAGGTACCCGAGCTTACGGAGGCGTTCTTCAATCTTCACCGAGTCTTCCTCGGAATACTCCGGCTGGTTGGATGTTGCGGCCCCGGTTGCCACCGGTTCAGATTCTCTCCGTGGCGGGTGCGCGCGCAGGAAGTCCTCTGTGAAAGCCGCGGTAATCGGTTCACCGTCGATATCGTCCGCGATGGGCAGGCCGAGAATTTCCAGGATCGTCGGTGCGATCGCCACGATCGGCTGCGACGGAAGGCGGCCAGCCGCACGCAGGTTGGGGCCGCGTAAAAGAAAAATCCCTTCGGGTTCATGACCGCCATCGCGCAGGATGTGGCGGTTCGGGACAATCAACTCAGTTGCGCGCACATCCCGGCGAAAACTGGCGGGCACGTCGAACGACTTGCTGAGAATCCCGACAAGATCCGGCGCAGTCTCCTGGTGTGGTCCGTCGAATAGTGTCGCGCCGCGGTGAATTTCGGCGAAGACCTTGTCCCCACCAGGAGTTTTGAGCGCCGTCAATTCACGAACCACGGTGGCAAGAAGGGCCTCGCACTCGGGTTCGGCGACGATTCCTTCCGGATAGCGGTCGATACGGTTGATATGAATTGCGACGGCCCGCGACTCCAGCGGGTCGGCCCAGATCTTTGTGTCTCGCCAATTTACCAGCCCGTACTTGCTATCGACAGGGGTGCGCAACTTTGCTTTCCACGAGCGGGGCAGATAGCCGTGCAGCAGGCGCTTCCAGTGCCAGACAGGCAAAAGCTGAAGGTAACCGCGCTCAAGAAGCCAGCGATTCGTGTGGAAAAACGCCGCCGGCGCCGGGCCGAAGCCGTGGTCAGACGCGACGACGAGTGCGCAATCGGGGCCGATTGCGTCGAGGAGTCGCGCGAGCTGAGCATCGATTTGTCGGTACATCGCGCGGCAGCGGGTGCCGATCCGTTTCTGTTCCTCGGTGGTCAACGAGCTTTCCGAAGCCGGGTCGGAGAACTTCCAACAGTAATGTCCCAGTCGGTCGGTCGCCATCAACGCGATCATAAAAAACTGCCACGGCTTGGAGCGCATGAGCCGCACCGCGGCATCGACCTGGCTGAGCAGGACGCGTTCATTTTCATCGATGAACGCGAGCATCTGCTGCTCATAGCGGGCCGTGCCGGGCAGTGCGCTGGGATAGTTCACCACATCGACAATGTAGTCCTTCAGTTCGGCGGCCAATTCGGGAGGGTACGTCGTCACGCCGGGCTCGGGGGCGAAGGCGTCGCTGGTCATGAAGCCGTTCACCGGATACACCGGATGACACAGCGGCACGTTGATCACGCCGACCTGTTTGCCGTGGGCGCCGAGCCGCTGCCAGAGAGTCGCGCTTTGGATATCACGTGACGTGTTGAGCCTACGTTGGTAGTAATCGCCGGGCGGTGTATGACGAAAATGATGGATGCCGTGTTTGCCGGGATTGGTGCCGGTGACGAGGCTTGTCCAGGCCGGCGGCGTCAACGCGGGAATGGTCGAATCGAGGTTCCCCCACGCGCCTCCCTGCATCAGGCGGCGCAATGTCGGCATGTCGCCCCGCTCGGCGAGTGGGGCGAGGTTCGTCCACGTCGCGCCGTCGAGTCCGATGACAAGGACGCGCGCGGCGGGCGTGATGGTTTGTGCTGCGGGAGCCACGGGCGGGTGGTATAACAGTCTTATGAGACAGGCACAAGAAAAAGGACGCGCATGGGCACGGTTGAAAAAATCCTGGTGATTGGCCTGGACTGCGCCGAGCCGTCGCTGGTGTTCGGGAAGTGGCGCGACCAGTTGCCGAATTTACGCGGGTTAATGGAGCGGGGAGCGTGGACGACGATGAACAGCACTACGCCGCCAATCACGGTGCCGGCCTGGTCGTGCATGATGTCCAGCAAGGATCCGGGTACCTTGGGCATTTACGGGTTCCGCAACCGCAAGGACCACAGCTATAGCGGACTGACGTTTGCGACTTCGACTGCCGTGCGGGAGCCTCGCCTTTGGGATATTCTCTCGAAGGCCGGCAAGCGCGTCGTGGTCCTCGGTGTTCCCGGGACGTATCCTCCGTCGGCCGTTAACGGGTCGATGGTCAGTTGCTTTCTGACGCCGGATCCGGCGACGAACCAGTACACCTATCCACCGGAACTGCGCGACGAGATCGATCAGGTGCTGGGCAAAGACCAGTACATGGTGGACGTCTCCGACTACCGCACGGAGAACAAGGCCCCGGTGCTGCGTGAGATTTATGAGATGACGGACCGCCGCTTTGCACTGGCGAACCATCTCATGCGCACGAAGCCGTGGGAGTTTTTCATGCTGGTCGAAATGGGTATCGATCGCATCCATCACGCTTTCTGGAAGTTCTTTGATCCAGAGCATCGCAAGTTTGAACCGGGCTCGCCGTTCGCCGATGCCATCCGTGATTACTACATCCATGTCGATAAACTAATCGGGAATTTGCTGGCGGCTCTGCCCGAGCCCGATAAGACCGCGATTGTGGTCGTCTCGGACCACGGCGCCAAGCGCATCGACGGTGGAATCGCCGTCAACGAGTGGCTCATCCGGGAAAAGTACCTCACCGTGGGCGAGCACCCGAAGCAACCCAAACCCCTCGGGAAACTCATCGCGGAAGGCAAAGTGGATTGGAGCGCGACGAAAGTCTGGAGTGAGGGCGGCTATTATGCGCGCGTGTTCATCAATGTGAAAGGTCGCGAACCTCAGGGCATCGTTGCCCCGCATGAGTACGAGGCATTGCGCGACGAGCTAATGCAAAAGCTCGAAAAGCTTGGTGACGAGAACGGCAAGCCGATTGGCACTCGCGTTTACCGGCCCGAACGGCTGTACCACCGCTGCAATGGAATCTGGCCCGATCTGGTGGTGATTTTCGGCGACCTATACTGGCGCTCGATTGGCAGCATTGGGTATAACGCCATCCATGTTTTCGAAAACGACACCGGGCCAGACGACGCCAATCACGCGCAGGACGCCATGTTTGTGCTCTCCGCGCCCGGCATGAAAGCGGGGCAAATCGCGCCTGTGGACATTCTGGATGTTGCACCGACACTCCTCCGGTTGTACGGCCAGCCGATTCCGCCTGACATGCAGGGCAAACCGTTGGCGTTTTAGGATTCTGTCGCATTCCAGATCCGGCCGTATTTTGGTTGACGACCGCGCAACCTACGGACCCGCCGCCAAATTTTTGCGATGAACTGTTTGTCGGTGGTTTGCAACTTCATGGTCCGCGCATAGGCCAGGTAAATTCGTAGCAAGTTTGGCAGAGAAAGGTATGCTCGTCGTCGTGCGGAATGGGCCAGTGCTGACAAATCTTTTAGGTACCAGCGCTGACGGTGCGGTCGCGGCCCGAGGACACGTTGCAAGTCGATCAGGTACAGGTCCCAATCGTCGCCGCGCTCGACCACAAAAATGTGTTTCAAGTTGAAATCCTTGTGAATGAATCCGGCATCCTGAAACGTGCGGGCCAATTTGCCCAATTTTTTAAACAATTTCCATTTGCGTTGCGGCGAAGCAGTCGCCAGTTGCTGGACGATGTAGTCATCGGCGGGTGAACCATTGAGGATTTCTTGCTGCAACAAAAAACTACTGGTCACGATGCCAGCCCGGCGCGACTGTCCGGTGGCGATGGGGAGGGCGGTAAGGAACTTATGGGTGCGGAGCAGGTGCAACTTGCGCCATTCGCGGCTGGCCTCGTCGTCACGGCCCGGCCAATGGATAAGGCGAAGCAATTTGTCGAGCGGTGATAAATATTCCTCTCCATATCGCTTGAGGTAGCCGACGAGCGTACCTCCGCTTGGTAACGGCAACTCGACGCGCACTGTCGCGCGGCCCGGTACGGCGCGGACGACGGCTTTCGCCGGCAACGCCATGATTTTGTCGAACGAGTCAAGTCCTGCAGCCTGTAATGCTGGCAGAAATTCGGAGGCGACAGTCAGTTTGCCGTCATCAAGGGAGATGTATTCAGGTTCGTGCATCCACTGGATGAAAGTATTCCGTGGCGACTGCGAGTTTGTCCAACCAAAACTCAAATGCGTTGCGTTTCGCGGGGTGCGGAATATATGATTCCTGCGGATGCAGACTTCCACATGCCAGGGATGCTATGAGGACCGCTTGTGAAGCGGCGCCAACGTATCGGTATTCTGGGGGGGACGTTCAACCCGATTCACCTCGGACATCTCCTCATCGCCCAGGACGCCATGGAACAGGTGGGACTCGACCGGGTGAGGTTCATCCCGTCGGCCGCGCCGCCGCACAAGACGGTCGACAAGTTGGTCAGCGAACGGGACCGGTTGCGCATGATCACCCTCGCGATCCGAAACAACCCTCACTTTGAAGTTGACGATATCGAAATCGAGCGCGGCGGCAAATCGTATTCGGTGGACACGTTGACGGAATTGCGACGGCGCGAACCTCGCGCAGATTTTTATTTTATCATCGGCGGGGACTCGCTGCGTGAGTTGCACCTCTGGCGGGAGGCACAGCGCCTGGTTACACTCTGCACGTTTGTCACGGTGCCGCGACCGGGGTTCGACCCGAAACCAGTCATCGATCGGCGGCTGGATGCGGCCACGCGGCGACGGTTGCGCCAGCACGTCTTACGCGGCCACGCCTGCGACATCGCTTCGAGCGAAATTCGCGCGAGAGTTGCCAGCGGGCGATCCATACGCTATCTTGTGCCTGATGCGGTACATGCATATATTCGGAGGCGACGGCTTTATCAGTGAAGGGCAATAGCCGGCTAACCTCCGAAAAATTGGTCAAGCTCTGCCGCGAAATCGCCTTGGGGAAGAAGGCGGAAGACGCGATGATTCTGGATGTCCGCAATGTTTCCAGTGTTGCCGACTTCTTTCTAATTTGCACCGGTACTTCCGAACCCCATCTCAAAGCCATTGCCGACGAAATTGCGCGCCGTCTCCGCGATGAGGGGATGCGCCCGCGGCATCGTGACGGGTACCCGCCCAGCCGTTGGATCGTCATGGATTACAACGACGTTCTCGTGCACATCTTCCATCCCGAGCTTCGCCAGCGGTACAGCCTCGAAGACCTCTGGGGCGACGCGAAGCGTGTGAAATAGAAGGTTGGACAACTGATTGGAGGAGGCCTTCGGGAGCTGCGGGAACGAATTACTTCGCTTCCTTCGTAATTTCTCCGAGCAACGTCTTGTAGCCTTTGCCTCCGGCAGACATCTCGCCGATCACCGTGGCGACGCCCTTCGGCTTTTCCAACTCGAAGACCATCACGGTCTGGCCACCACGGATTTTGTCGTTGGGCTGCAATTCTTTCTCAGTGATGCGCTCGTTGTTCACGTACGTACCGTTGGTGGAATCAAGGTCTCGCACGTAATACTTGCCGTCGCGGGGAGTGACTGCGAAATGCTGGCGGGACATCCGCTCATCCTTGATCAGCACGTCCGCGTCTTCGCCCCGGCCAAAGGTGAGGGCCTTGTCCGTAAGCTCCCAGCGATCCGCCGCTGAACCATCGAATTTTTTCCGAACAAGATAAGGCATCGCGTTGACTCCTATACTTATTGTGCGCCAGCGCGCAGATGGCATCAAGTCAAAAACTGGCGGCTGCGGGGTTGAATCCTATTGCGCCGCCTTCTTGCGTCGCTATAATCCGCGCTGTCGGGCGGTGAGGAGCGCGGTTGCGTGGCGAGCCAGGTACAGTGCACTATCTGTGGGAAGAGCAAGGCGGTCGAGAATCCACCCTCGGCCGCTCGTTACGTTTGTCCTGACTGCTCGAATCAGACCATCGCTGACGTAAGCGCTCGTTCTGACCCGACCCATACCGACCGACCCACCAGCAAATCCAAGCAGGACGGAACGATTTCCGACGGCGATGGGGCGTCGCTGCCTGACGACCAGATGATGGCGCGGTTCGGCAATTACGAAATCATTGATGAGCTGTCGCGTGGCGGTGTGGGGATTGTTTACCGGGCACGACAGAAGGGTCTCAACCGCATCGTCGCGTTGAAAGTGCTGCAAGGGGGAACCTCGGCGCGCGCGGATCAGGTCCAGCGTTTCTTCTATGAGGCGCAGTCCGCGGCAAAGCTGCAGCACCCCAATATCGTCCCCATCCACGAGTTTGGCACCCATGAGGGCCTGCACTACTTCACGATGGACTTCATCGAAGGCCAATCGCTGGCCGACTTGATGGCCAGTGGGCCGTTGCAGCCGCGTGAGGCGCTGGAGATCGTGAAGCAGACAACCGCGGCGCTGCACTACGCGCACGAGCAGGGCATCGTCCATCGTGACATCAAGCCGGGCAACATCCTTCTCGACAAGGAAGGCCGCGTCAAGATTACTGACTTTGGCCTCGCGAAAGAGATTTCGCGTGAGGACATGCACCTGACGATGGAAGGCCAGGTGATGGGTACGCCGCGGTACATGTCACCGGAGCAGGCGACCGGGAGAACGTCGCAGGCTGATGCGCGTTCGGACATCTTTTCGATGGGCGTTACGCTGTATGAAATGCTCACGGGGCGGCCGGCGTTCGGTAGTGACAACGTCATACAGATGTTGCAGCAAGTCATCGCGGAGGACCCGCCGCGCCCGCACAAGCTCAATCGCAAAGTCCACCGGGACATTGAGACGATCTGCCTGAAGGCCATGGAGAAGGTGCCGGATCGTCGTTATCAAACGGCGCTGGAAATGACCGACGACATCGATCGATTCCTGGGCGGCGAACCGATTGAAGCGAAGCCCGCAAGCCTTCTTTACTATGCCGGTCGGCGACTGCGGAAACACTGGAAAGCCCTCGCACTGTATGCGGTCGTGCTCTACGCGACGATTCACGGGGTCATTCTGTACCTGAACAGTCGCCCCAGCGCGCTACACTTGAGCGTGGAGACACCGGGCGCGCTGGTGGCGGTCGATCATTCCGCGTTGTCCGATTCCGAAATCCAATCGGGACTGAGCCTGAAGGCTGGTGCGCACGAAATCCTCATCGAGAACGAGCCGTTGTACGACCCGAAGCAAATCAGCATTAGTACCAAACCGGGCGAGAGTCGCACGATGAGCGTTGCTTTGCCGCGGCGCAAGGGTTCGTTGGCAATCACCACGGACCCGCCAGATATTGGTGTGACCGTAGCGGGTGGAGACGGATTCCACGCGACGTTCCAAGGCCCGACGATCCAGCAAGAACTGCCGACGGGGCGATACACTCTGTTTGCCCACAAGGACAACTTCCTGGCGCAGGAACTGGAGGTAAACGTCGCCGCGCATCAGACACAGACGCTGCTGTTCTCGTTGCCGTCGATCACCTTGTGGGCGGCGCAGACCAGCGGCAATGTCATGTCCGTGCCGGTGGTCGCCGATCTTGATGGAGACGGTATCGGTGATGTTATCGCGGGTGATGATGATGGCCGCATCTACTGTCTTTCGGGTCGCAACGGCATTCCTCTGTGGGTGTTTCGGGCGCACGATGCGGTGCAGGCTCCTTTGTCGATGGCTGACGTGAATCATGACGGCACCCCCGACATCATCGTCGGTTCGACCGATCACAACGTCTATTGCATCGACGGCAAAACCGGTCGCGCCTTGTGGACGTTCGAAACGCATGGGGCTATTTACGGCCCCGCGCTACTAAATGACGTGAATGGGGACGGCGTGCCGGACGCGTTTGTTGGCTCGGATGACGGGAATCTATATGCCATCAGCGGGGCGGATGGCGCGTTGCTCTGGAAGTTTCGCGCGGTTGGACGGATCAATAGTTCGGTGGCGTGGGCGCGTGACGCAGGTGAGGATGTACTGTTGGTTGGCAGCCTCGACCATAACTTGTACTGCCTCCAGCCGAAGACGGGAGAGTTGCTCTGGAAAGTCGATGTCGGGGCACCGTTGTATTACCCGGCCCGCATCGAAGACCTCGAACAGAACGGCAAAATGGCCGCCTTGCTGCCGACTCCACAGGCCGTCGGCGACGTGCGCACGTATACGGCGGTCTCCCTGGCGGACCGCAAGGTTGTCGGGACGAGCGCCGAGTTCCCGCTCTGGGTCGATCTCAGCGGCGACGGGAAGCCCGAAAAAATCGTGGTGGGTGAGAAATCGACAACTTGTTTTGCGCATGATGGCGTGACGCAATTGTGGAAGACAGACTACCTTGTCGTTACGCCACACATGGCCGATGTAAACGGCGACGGTGTGCTGGACCTGATTTTCAATTACGGACCGGACCAGCTCGTTTGTCTCTCGGGACACGACGGCTCGGAGATCGGTCGCATCAAACTCGACGCGGCGACGGGTCGCGGCTACGCACTGGATGACATCGACCGCGACGGCACGCCCGATCTGGTTGTAGGCGCGGGACGAAAGATCAACTGTTTCTCCTGGGTTGGAGGGCGGAAGCGCTGGGCCAACAACGCGGCCACATATTTTGACGCGCCCTTTGCGGTTGAGAATGGGCGGGTCTTCACGAAGTCGATCGGAGGCGAGATTGCGGCGTACGATCCCGAGCGCAACGACCCGATTTGGAAGGTCCAGACATCGGCCCAACCGTCGCCTTATGTCGGCGTTACCGCGGGACAGGGGGTGGTGGTCGATGCCGATGCGAAGACGCGATGGCTTTCGGCGTACCGCGCAAGTGATGGCGGCGTATTGTGGCAGGCGCGATTACCGGGGGACGCGGACGCAGCGATTGGCGCGCCGATAATAGGACAAGGCGTGGTAGTGGTCGGCGACGGTGCGACGGGATTCCATGCCTTTTCATTGGCAACCGGCACCCAGCGGTGGGCCACGGCTGTGGCGGAGGTGGTGGCACCAGCCGCGGTGGATAAGGACTTTGCTTTTGTCGGGGATGGGAAGGGAGCGCTGCATTGCCTGTCCCTCGCCGACGGCAAGGAACTTTGGCAGTTTCCCGTTTCCGATCCGTTTCCGTCAGCACCCGCATTGGTGGACATCAACGGTGACGGGCGGAACGATGTTGTGGCGGTGTCTGACAACGGCTTCGTGTATGCCATCGACGGGAAGACAGGCAAGGAGTTGTGGGACTACCAATTTTCCGCGACGCGCTCGCGCACACACAATGGGATTGCGCTGGCAGACGTGGACGGCGATGGATTTCCTGAGGGAGTTGTGGTGAACCCGAAAGGAGACATTGTCTGTCTCGATTTGAAAACGGGTAAGCCGAAGTGGAATGGCATCCTGGGTGAGCTGGTCATGTCGGCGCCGGCGATTGCCGACATGAACGGTGATGGTGTACCTGATGTTCTGGTTGGTACGATGGGGCGGCGGGTGCACTGCATCTCAGGCAAGGGAGATCGGCAACTTTGGAGTTACGAGGTTGGCTCGCAGATTCGTTACTGCGTGCCAGCGCTGGTTCGTGGCGCAAACGCGAAAGGCGCGCCGGAGGTGTTTGTCGGGACGGGCCCGCCGGAGAATGGTCTTTACTGTCTCAGCGGCGATTCGCCGCGCCGGCATGATCGTGGCTGGTTTGGCCCTTGGAAAGAGCTGACAGCGGTCAGGCGGTGAGCTACAACTCGATAAGCCTATTCCATTGCGGGTAAAGGACTTCTACGGTCCAGTTGCAAATCGACCTGGGCAGGCGTAGGTTTTATTCAGGTAACAATAGTGATTCCTTTTCTTTTGCTGGTTCCATGTTCGGACCGGTGGGAGAGGGGAGGTGAAAAACGATGTACTATGAGTTGATTGTACTCGGGTTGATATGTCTGGCCTCACCCGCGCTGGCGAAGATCGCCGGATTCGAGACGGGTCGAAAACCATTCGACCTTATCGGAGTCGGCGGGATGTTTCTCCTGCTGTCTGCGGCGTTTGGCCTCGGCATGAACCTGGTACTGGCGTTGGCCGACATTGGCAAATCGTTCATGCTTGTATCGATGCTGCTGGGTTGGGTAGCGCTGGGAGCAGGCGCGGTCTGGGGAACGATCGACGTCATTCGCGAGCCAGATCATGGGTTACTGCGTCACAAGGCGTAGTTTACCCTCTGAGTAGTAGAAAAAACCGCGGGACCGAGGGCGTTTGCCTTCGGCCCCGCTTTTTACGTTCAAAGCGAAGTCGAGATTACCAAAGCCCGAGACGCTTCTTGCCATCGTCGGTGATCATGCTTTGATTCCAGGGCGGATCCCAAACGATCTGGACGTCGGCTTCTTCCACGCCGGGGACGTCCAACAAACGGTCACGAACTTGCGCCGCAATGGCCGGTCCCATGCCGCAACCCATCGCGGTCAGGCTCATTTTCACATCAACCCGGCTCCGTGTGGAAGGCAGCGGCGTCGATTTGACGTCATAGATCAAACCGAGGTCAACGACGTTGCAAGGAATTTCGGGATCGTAACACTGTTTCATCGCTTCCCAGAGCGCCTTCTCGTCAGCGGGACCGGTGGGTTTCTCTACTGCGGCAGAGGATGCCGACGAGGATTCCGCAACGGGTACACCGTCCTTGAGCAACGCATCGAGGTTCCGCCCAGATACCTGGACGAGGCCGAGGGTGGACACCTGCAGCGTCACATTGCCGCCGAGCGTTTGCCCGACGTACGCGGTTGTGCCCTGGGGTACAACGATCCGCGCGCCGCTGGGGATTTGCGTCGCTTCACAATCGCGCCCGAACTGCACTTCGTCAGATACATGAAGAGTTTCAATGCCACTCATAACCGAAATACTCCTGTGAAAACTGTCTTCAACTATTGCCAACCCTTACGGTAGTCGGACTTCGCGAATGTGTCGAGGGGTATTGCTCACATCTGTTCGATGACTCCAATGCCCAAAAGATTCAGGCCGCACTTGATCACGTCCGCCGTCAGCCGGCAGAGCAGGAGGCGAGACGAGCGCGTTGGCTCTTCAGACTGCAGGACGGGACAGTTCTCGTAGAAGGCGCTGAACTTTCCGGTGAGATCGTAGAGGTAACCGGTAAGCCAATTGGGTTTGTCATCCTCGGCAACCGCGTGCAAGGTTTCGGGAAATCGCAGGATGTGTTTGGCCAGATCGAGTTCGGCGGCGTGCTCCAGCGACACCGTGGCGATGTCGGGGTTGGCGGCGCCGGCTTTGCGAAAGATGCTTTGCACGCGGACGTAGGCGTATTGCATGTAAGGCGCGGTATTGCCGTTCATCGCGAGCATCTTCGACCAACTGAAGATGTAATCCGTTGTGCGGTTCTGCGACAAGTCGGCGTACTTTACGGCGCCGATGCCGACGGCGCGGGCGATCTGCTGACGCTCCTCGGGTGATAAATTGGGGTTTTTCTCCGTCACCACCGCCAGGGCGCGCTCCTCGGCTTCGTTGAGCAGGTCGGCAAGCTTGACGGGCGTGCCGTCACGCGTCTTGAGCGGTTTCCCGTCTTCGCCGAGGATCGTCCCGAAATAAACGTGCCGCAGGTCGGGAGGCTTCTCCAACCATTTCCGCGCCGCGGCAAACACCTGTTTGAAATGCAGTTGCTGGCGCGCGTCAGTCACATAAATGATCTCGTCAGGATGCCATTGATCGATCCGGTATTTGAGCGTCGCCATATCAGTCGTGCCGTAAAGGAACGCCCCGTCGGCCTTCTGGATGAGAAGCGGCGAGGTTTTTTTCAACTCCGGATCATCTTCAAAGAAGATGCAAATCGCACCTTCGCTTTCGCGGGCGAGATTGAGGCGCTTCAATTCTTCGACCACGTCTTTCAACATCGGATTGTAGAAACTCTCGCCGAGCGTGTGGTCGAAGGCCACGCCGAGACGCTGGTAGGTCTTATTGAACTCCTGCACCGAAAGATCGATGGTCTTTTGCCAAATCTGCTGGTTTTCGGCGTCGCCCTGTTGCAGCTTCACCAACTCGGCCTTCGCTTCATCGCGTAAATCCTCGCGCGCATTGACGGACTTGTAGAGCCTCTCCAATTCGCCGATTGCGTCCTGCTGTAACGCCGCGTCGTCACGGAATTTTTTCCACCCGAGGATGAGCATTCCAAATTGCGTGCCCCAGTCGCCGAGGTGGTTATCTGTAATGACCTTATGGCCGAGGAAACGCAGGACACGTGCGAGGCAATCGCCGATGATTGTGGAGCGGACATGGCCGACATGCATGGGCTTGGCGACATTGGGCGAGCTGAAGTCGATGACGACGGTTTTCGACTGCGCAACTTTCGGCACGCCGAGGCGCTCGTCCTTAGCCGCGGCTGTGATCTGCCGCGCGACGAACGACGATGTGAGACGAAAATTTATGAAACCTGCGCCCGCAACGGTCGGCGGATCGCTGATGTCGGAAAGGCGGAGTTCCGCGATGACTTTCTCGGCGAGCGCGCGTGGGTTTTGACCGAGGCGTTTGGCAAGCGCCATGACGCCATTCGCCTGGTAATCGCCGAATTTCGGGTCGGTGCAGGGACGAATGATTGCCGGGCCGGCGTTTTCGGCGCCAACGGCAGAGCGCAAAGCGCGTTCGACGGCGTCGGCAAGGATGTCGGGCGCGGAGGACATTTGTCCGAGCTTAGGTTGCGGAACGGAAGATGGCGAGAATTTCCTCGGCGGTCCGAGCGGTCTCCAGCTTCTGGCGGTTTTCCTTGTTGCTGAGGAAGCGGGCGAAGGTGGAGAGCAAGAGGAGGTGCTTCTGAAACTGACCCTGGGGTGTGAGAAACAGCAGGCACATCGTAACAGGCTGATTGTCGAGCGCCTGGAAATCCACACCCTGGGCCGGCCGTCCGAACACGGCGACAACGTCCGGTATGCAGGCGACACTCGCGTGGGGCAGGGCGATCCCGTAGCCGATTCCGGTGCTCTTACTTGTCTCGCGGTCTTTGACCGCCTTGCGTATCGTCCCGGAGTCCTCGGGTCGAATTTTTTTCGTGCGCACCAGCACATCGATCAGTTGGTCAATCACGGTCCAGCGGTCCGCGGCGGTGAGGCGGGGCACGATTTGTTCCACGCTCAGGATTTCGGTGAGATTCATGTCTCGTTTGGCAAACCGTGTCAGTGCTGTTGTGTATGGCTCACGAAAGCCCACGCACCATGCCACAAGACCACCAGCTTGTCGAGAGTCCAGCCGTAGGTCGTGACGACATCGCTGCCCAACGACCGGGCCAGGGCCACGAACGTCACCGAGCGGGAAAGCGCGGCGACCGTGAGGGCCATCGTCAGCAGGTTCATGAAGTAGATGACGACCACG
>Ga0247667_1000060_pt1 | contig 72077 bp, 71 predicted proteins | sample CNK08_metaG_FD_183027 | JGI IMG/M metagenome (GOLD analysis project Ga0247667, IMG submission 183027) | Soil microbial communities from Purdue University Martell Research Forest, Indiana, United States - CNK08 | ecosystem: Environmental > Terrestrial > Soil > Temperate forest > Bulk soil... | reverse complement strand
GTTCGCCGCCGTGGCGCGATTGATCGACGATCTCCGGGCCCGACTCGCGCAATCCGACCCGGCGACGGCGCTCGAGCAGATGATCGAGGCGGTGGGATACGCGCCGTATCTCGCGGACGAGGGCGCTGAGGGCATCGAGCGGCTCGAGAACGTGCAGGAGCTCATCGCTGGGGCGGCCGCGTGGGCGGAAACGGCAGACGAACCCGGTGAAGAGGCCGATGGTGAGGTCGGGGAAGGGGAAGGGGAAGGGGAAGGGGAGAATGCCACCCTCATCGAGCGCTACCTCACGCAGGCGACGCTCGTCACCTCGGCGGACCAGGGGAGCGGTGATCCCACGGGCGTCACACTCATGACCGTGCACATGGCCAAAGGGCTCGAGTGGCCGGTGGTCGCGCTCGCCGGGCTCGAAGACGGTTTATTCCCGTTGGCACGGACGGCGGGCGAGCCCGGGGGCCTCGAAGAGGAACGGCGACTCTGCTACGTGGGTCTCACGCGCGCACGCGAAAAATTGTATCTCTCATGGGCGCGGACGCGCTACCGCAACGGCCGCCTCGAGCTGTCGGCGGCCTCGCGCTTTCTCGACGCCGTGCCGGCAGGGGTGCTGGAAGAGCGGAGCACGACGCCGCAATGGGGCAGCGACCGTGCGTCACGCGACGAGCCGAGTCGCCGCTCGCGCCGGCCGGCGCCCGTCGAGCTCGATTGGGATGTGGAGGTGTCGCAGGACGCGCCCCGGTACGTGACCGGCGAGCGCGTGCGGCATCGGAAGTTCGGCGGCGGTGTGGTGCGGGCGGTGGCGGGCTCGGGACGCGAGCTCAAGGTGACGGTGGAATTCGACGATCAGGACATCGGGACGAAACAGCTGCTCGTGGCCTATGCCGGCCTCGAGCGGGAGTGGGAGAGTGCATGAGCGTCACGCATGACGAAGTGCGCAAGATCGCGCGGCTCGCGGAGCTCGACGTCGCCGAGGAGGCGCTGCCGGTGCTGGCCGAGCAGATGTCGCGCATTCTCGAGTACGTCGCGCAGATCAACGCCGTGCCCGCGAGTGAGGGCGTCAAGCCGTTCATCCCGGGACCGGATGCGGTGCGGTTCCGCCCCGACGAAGTGAAACCCAGCGGGCTCGCGTTCGGACCGGCCGAGCTCGCCCCCGCTTTCAAGGACGGATTTTTCCTCGTGCCCAAGCTCGGGGCGTTCGAGGAGCCCGAGCTGTGAGCGATCCGAGCGAAGCGCTCGCGAGCGCCAAGGCGGCGGCCGACCGCATCTCCAAAGCCAAACGGCTGAATGCCTGCCTGACACCGATCAAGGATCTTCGCAAATCCCTCGTCGCGCAGGCGCAAGCCGCGCACCCCTCGGGCGTGCTCTATGGCATGCCCGTGGCGGTGAAAGACAACATCTGCACGCTCGAATTCACCACGACCTGCGGGTCGAAGATCCTCGGCGGGTACCATTCCCCGTATGAGGCGAGCGCCTGCGCGAAACTCAAGGCGGCGGGTGCCCTGATCGCCGGCAAGACGAATTGCGACGAGTTCGGCATGGGCTCGTCCACGGAGCACTCCGCGTACGGCCGCTCGCTCCACCCGTTCGACAAGACGCGCGTGCCGGGCGGCTCGTCGGGTGGCTCCGCCGCGTTGGTCGCCGCCGGCGCCGTCCCAGCCGCGCTCGGCTCGGAGACCGGTGGCTCCGTGCGCCAGCCCGCGTCGCTGTGCGGCGTGGTCGGCATCAAGCCCACGTACGGGCGCGTGAGCCGCTACGGCCTCGTGGCCTTCGGGTCATCCCTCGACCAGATTGGCGTGCTCGGGCGCAGCGTGCACGACGCGGCGCGCGTGCTCTCCGTGATCAGCGGGCGGGACCCCCGCGACTCGACCTGCGAGGACCGCGATTCACTGCGGTTGCCCACCGTCCCCGAATCGTTGCAGGGCTTCGTGATCGGCATTCCAAAAGAGTACTTCCCAACGGACCTGGACCCCGCGGTGCGCCGGGCCTGCGACCGCGCCATTCGCCTGCTGAAGGAGCTCGGCGCCGCGGTCCGCGAGGTGTCCCTGCCGCACACGGCGTACGCCATCGCCACCTACTACATCGTCGCCCCGGCCGAGGCGTCGTCCAACCTGGCTCGCTATGACGGTGCCCGTTACGGCCCTCGCTTCAATGGCTCGGAGGACGTGCGCGCGCTGTATCGCACGACGCGCGGGGAGGGGTTTGGCGCCGAAGTGCGCCGCCGGGTCATGCTCGGGACGTACGTCCTGTCCTCGGGCTATTACGACGCCTACTATCGCAAGGCGCAACAGATGCGCGCGCTGATCGCGCAGGACTTCCGGAACGTCTTCGACCGCGGCGTGGATCTGTTGTTCACACCTACCACACCGACGCCGGCGTTCAAGGCCGGCGAGAAGCTCGACGACCCGGTCTCGATGTATCTCTCGGATATCTTCACGGTGACGGCCAACCTCGCCGGGCTCCCGGCGATCTCCATTCCCATCGGACGCGTCAAAGGCCTGCCGCTCGGCGGACAGATCGTCGGCCAGGCCTTTCTCGAGGATGAGATGCTCGAGGCCGCGTACGCGCTCGAGCGGGTCGTGCCGGCCCTGGAGGAGGCCTAGTGCCCCACGGAGGATCCTGGGAGACCGTCATCGGCCTCGAGACGCACGTGCAGCTGCGCACGGCGTCGAAGATGTTCTGCAGCTGCTCGGCGGCGTTCGGTGCGCCACCCAACACCAATGTCTGCCCGCTCTGCCTCGGGCTGCCCGGGGCGCTTCCCGCGCCCAACGAGCAGGCGCTCAAGCTCGCGGTGCGCGCCGCGCTTGCTCTGAGCTGCACGGTGCACCCGCGCAGTCTCTTCGCGCGCAAGAACTACTTCTATCCGGACCTGCCGAAGGGCTACCAGATCTCCCAGTTCGAGCAGCCGCTCTCGACCAACGGCGCGCTGTCGTACCTCTCGCCCGACCGGGGCGTCGTCACCGCGACGATCGTGCGTCTGCACATCGAAGAGGACGCCGGGAAATCGCTGCACGACCGCTTTCCCAGGCAGACCGCGATCGACCTGAACCGCTGCGGCGTGCCGCTCGTCGAAATCGTGACCGGGCCGGACTTTCGATCGCCACACGAAGCGCGGGCGTACCTCCAGACGCTCAAGCAGGTGCTCGAGTACGCCGGCATCTCGGACTGTGACATGGAGAAGGGGAGCCTGCGCGTGGACGCGAATCTCTCGATCCGGCGTGTCGGCCAATCGGCGCTCGGCACCAAGACCGAGGTCAAGAACATCAACTCGTTCGCGTACGTCGAAAAAGCGCTCACGGTAGAGCGGGATCGCCAGATGGCCGTCCTCGAGGCGGGGGGCACCATCACGCAGCAGACCATGCTGTACGACTCCAAGACCAACGCGGTCCGGCCGCAACGGAGCAAGGAAGAGAGTCACGACTATCGCTACTTCCCGGATCCCGATCTGCCTCCGCTGGTGTTGAGCGAGGAGTTCATCGCCGAGCAACAGACGCTCCTGCCGGAGCTCCCGGCCAAGAAGCGCGAGCGCTTTGCCGCCCAGTACGCGCTGAACATGACCGACGCCGCGGTGATCACGGCGGAGCGAGCGGTGGCCGACTACTACGAAGCGGTGGTGCACGCCGGTGCCGACTCGAAGACCGCCGCGAACTGGGTGATGACGGAAGTGCTCGCCGACGCCAAGGATCACGGCGAGGCGTTGCGCGTGCCGCCCGGCGCCCTCGCCAACCTGATCGGCCTCGTGCGCGGCGGCACGCTGAGCCACCAGGCCGCGAAGCGGGTGTTCGCTGAAGTCGCCGAGCGGGGCGGCGAGCCGCGCAACGTGGCCGAGGCGCTGGGCGTCGTGCAGGTGGGGGATACCGGCGTCGTGGCGGGTTGGGTCAGCGAGGTGCTCGCGGCCAACCCCACGGAGGTGACACGGTACAAGGGTGGCGAGGTCAAGCTGCTGCAATTCTTCGTCGGGCAGGTGATGAAGGTGTCGCGCGGAAAGGCCGATCCCAAGCTGGTACAGAAAGTCCTGGAAGAGAAGCTCGCCGCCTAACCTTCTCCTCTGCCGGCGCCATTGCGGTTCCGCCAGGGCCGTTGCGCGGCCGACTGGCGCCAGTATGCGAGCGGAGGCGTTGGCAGGCCGAAGTGGTGCTCCGCCGTTTCCAGCATGCGCTCGGGGTCCTCGCGCCCACCCTCCTGCAGCGCTTCGCGTCGCATCCGTTTGGCGAGCCGCAACGCCTGGTCCCCGGCGGGATCGAGGCGCCGCGCCGCCGCGTCCTTCTCCCCCAACATCTCCATCACGTACTCGAACGCCACGGCCATGTGGCGCTCGACGTCCTCGTCGGGCAAGTCCCACCGCGTGTTCTCGAGAATCATCTGGAACGCCCACCGCCAGCTCTCGCTCTCCGTCAGGTGGACCATGCCGCGGAACAGGCGGCGGCTGGTACCCACGCTGAAGAGGGTGGGGGAGATGATCGTGTCGAGGTGGGTGTCGCTCGACGCGTGATCCTGGAGAATCAGCTCCTTGGCGGTGGTCGCGTACGCGGGCCCGAGGTGCGTCTCAAAGCGACTCTCCCAATAGCTGTGGCCGAGCGCCGTGGTGCTCGACGTGAGCACGAGCTGCCGTGGGACGAAGAAATTATGGGCGACGGAATCGGCGGCGAGATGAGAGAGGTACCCTAGCCCGAACGCGCGGAGTGGGTCGGTGTGGGCGAGGTCGAAGATCTCCTGGCCGACGTGCCAGGCGTGACAGTGCCGGCCCACCGGCGCGTACTTCTTGCAGAGTGAGGTGTCGGCCGCGATGTTGCCGTAGAGGAAGTCGTATGGGAAAGCCCGTAGCAAGTCGGCCACGGCGCCCGTGAGCTGGTGCAGGTTCGCGAGCACCGACTCGCCGAGGTAAACGTGGGTGCCCGGGGTCCAGGCATGCGCCACGGCGGGGAACAGCATTACCCCGGCGAAACCAGCGGCCGCGGCCGCAAGGAGCCTCGTTCCCCTCAGTGCTTTTTCCTCCGCTTGAGGGTGCGGCGCCCCCAGTCGAGCAGCGACAGGCCGCGCCGCACCGTGCGGAGCGTCGCCGCCGCGTCGAGCACGGCGGTCTCCACCTCCTCCTGCACCACCTCGACCAGCGCATCCAGGTCGGCCAGACGCGCTTGTGCCGCGTCGGCCGCCGCGACGATGCGCCCGCGCATTTCGCGTGAGGTCCCGACGAGACCGTCCGCCTCCGCGCGGATCGCTCCGATCAGCTGGCGCACGTCGCCCAACGCGGGGCCCGCCAGCTCCCGGAGCACGCGCATAAACTTGCGCACGCCCAGCGCCGCGGCGACCGACGAGAGGGCGATGACGATCGCCGACAGCGCGAGAATCGCGAGTGAAATCCCGCTGACGACGGCCACCCACGTGGGGATCATCGGGGCATTTCCACGGGAACGTTGGCACTAAGCTCTGGTGGTGCCGCCGTCTCTGTCAACGCCGGCGCTCGAGACTCGGCCCGGAGGGCGAGCGCCAGGAGTGGAGGCGCTGCGAGCTGGGCCGCCGCGACCAGGAGCACGACGGTCGTGAGCAGCGGGGCTCCCTCACGGCCGTACAGGAGTGCGTAGCTCACCCCGAGCGCCACTACGGCGCTGCCTTGGGCGATCGTGCCCAGACCCCAATTACGCGACAGGTGCGCGAGTCCCAGCGGAGGGCCTCCGTACCGCACGGCCAGCCACTTGGCCACGGCGCGCGATCCGAAGAGAAGAAGCACGGCGACGAGCATCCACATGGTCGGCAGCGCGAGCAGCGCGCCGGCCACCACGAGCAAGACTACTGAGGTCGGCCCCTCCCCTCGAGTAAGCACGGCGCGGACGGCGTGACGCCGCGACGACGCATTGACGATCACCACGCCCGCGAGGAAGCACGTCACGAACGGTGTGACACCGGCCGCGGCCCCGAGTCCCGCTCCGAAGATCAGCGTCATGAGCACCACGAAGGCCAACTCGGCCCCGGCGAGCTTCGGGCGCAACCGCGTGAGCCACAGGAACACCGTGCCGCCGAGGGCGCCGGTCCCGATGGCGAGCGTGACCCAGACGACCCACGACAGGGCGGTGCCCCGCCGCTCGAGACCCAGGGGCACAGTCATCACGAGCACCGCGCAGACAGTTTCGAGGAGGGCGGCGCGGATGATCGGGCGGGCGTCCCGAGGCGCAAGACCCCTGGCATGCAGCAGGAGCGCGACGACTCCCGGTCCCGACGCCGCCGCGACGGCGCCGAGCGCCAGGATCGCGGGAAGCCGCGGTGTCCAGGCGAGCGCCAGGGCGGGGATGAGCCGGGTCGCGAGCCAGGCGGCGACCGTCACGACGATCAGGGCCGCGAGGCTCGACAGCGCGGCCAGGAGCCAGGCGCTCCGCGGAATGCGCCGCACGTACCGCCACTCGAAGCGGGCGCCGAGCGAGGCGCCGATCCAGCCGATCGCGAGACCGGTCGCGGGCGCGAGCGCCCGGAGCGCCGGTCGATCGAGGAAATCGATTCCCGGACCCAACACGAGGCCGAGGGCGACGAGCGGCCCTCCAGCGGCGACGAGAACCTCGAGGGTCCGCCCCCGCGGCCACCGGACGCTCGTGAGTCGCGGAACGAGCAGACCGATCGTGATGAGTCCAGCTAGGGCGAGAATCGGACTCACGTTCACGTGGCCAACGTACGCGAACGCTTGACGCGAGCGCAAGCCGCCGCATAGCTTGCCCACCCATGCCTCCGTCCTTCGCCGTAACGGGCGGGCGCCCGCTCAAGGGCACCATTCGCCCGGCCGGCAACAAGAACGCCGCGCTCCCCATTCTCGCGGCCACACTGCTCGCCGACGGACCCTGCCAGATCGACAACGTGCCGCACATCCGCGACGTCGAGACGATGCTGGCGTTGCTGGCGCACCTCGGCGCGGCCGTGCAGTGGACCGGGCCGAACAGCGTTGAGGTGGACGCGCGGCGCGCCGAGCCGCGCGAGCTCGACCCGGCGCTGTGTGCCCGGATCCGGGCGTCGATCCTCCTGGCCGGCCCGATGCTCGCGCGCTTCGGACGCGTGAGCCTGCCGCCCCCGGGGGGCGACGTGATCGGCCGGCGGCGCGTGGACACGCATTTCCTCGCGCTCGAGCAGCTCGGCGCGGAAGTCACCGTGGGCGCCACGTACAAGCTCGAAGGCAAGCCCCTCCGCGGCGCCGATATTTTTCTGGACGAGCCGAGCGTCACCGCCACCGAAAATGCGCTGATGGCGGCCGCCGCGGCCCCCGGCACCACCACCCTCCGCAATGCCGCGTCCGAGCCCCACGTGCAGGACCTGGGGCGGTTCCTGGCGGCCCTCGGCGCGTCGGTGCAGGGGATCGGCTCGAACACGCTGGTGGTGGAGGGCGGCGCTCCGCTCAAGGGCGGGGCGTTCACTGTCGGCCCCGATCACATCGAGGTCGGCTCGTTCATCGGCCTGGCGGCGGTGACCAACGGAGCGGTGACCATCGACGGTGTCCGCGGAGATGACCTCCGCTCCATTCTGATGGGATTCGAGCGGCTGGGGGTCCGCCCCCGGCTCGATGGCAGCCGCCTGATCGTCGACGCGGGTCAGGAACGGCGCATCCGCCCGGACCTGGGAGGTCATGTCCCGAAGCTCGAAGACGGACCCTGGCCCGCGTTTCCGGCCGACCTGATTTCGATCGCCATCGTGGCCGCGTCCCAGTGCGATGGGCTGCTGTTGGTGTTCGAGAAGCTGTTCGAGTCCCGTCTGTTCTTCGTGGACAAGCTCATCGGGATGGGCGCCCGCATCGTCCTCTGCGACCCACACCGGGCCGTGATCGCCGGTCCGTCGGCGCTGCACGGCGGCGTGGTCGAAAGTCCGGACATCCGGGCCGGGATGGCCATGCTCCTCGCCGCACTCGCCGCGCAGGGCGACTCCGTGATTCACAACATCGGTCAGATCGAGCGTGGCTACGAGCGGATCGACGAGCGGCTGCGGGCGCTGGGGGCGCAGATAGAAAGAATCGACGACGGCGGCAAGGGCGGCACGGCGGCACGGAAGGGGGAGTCGTGACTGAGCTACCTGCCGCGTCTGCCGCCCCTGCCGCCCTTCGTGAAGTCCCCGTCGCCGACGCCGCCGTCCCCCGCATGGAGCTCACCGAGTGGGCCGACCGCTACGGCGTCGTGGCGGGCGTCACGACACGGGGGCATGGGTTCTCCCTAGGCTTGTGGAGCGAGGAGAACGTGGGCCAGGTGATGACCCGGTGGCGCGCCGTCGGCGCCGCGTTCCGTCCGCGGTTCCCCGGGCTCGTCCTCGCTCACCAGGTGCACGGCACCGTCCTCGCGTGGCACCGCGCCGCCGCCGACGGGTGGATGATCCTGGACGGGCTCGATGGACACGCCACCGGCGCCCGCGGCCTCCTCCTTACCGTCACCGTCGCGGACTGTATCCCCGTCTACCTCGCCGTGCCGCAGAAGCAGGTCGTCGCGCTATTGCATGCGGGATGGCGCGGTGTCGCGGGGCGCGTTTTGGAGCGCGGTGTAGAGCTTCTGAAGCGAGAAGCGTTCGCCCGAGCATCTGATATCGTAATGCATTGCGGTGTTGGTATTTGCGGAGCGTGTTATGAAGTAGGTTCTGAAGTCATTGCGCAGCTCACCCCGGGGCGGCGGCCGGGGGCGAATGGGGCCTCCGGTCACGTGGACCTCCGCGACATTCTGGTCCGGCAGGCGGGAGAGTTGGGCATCACCGAGGTGAGCGTCTCGCCCTGGTGCACCGCGCACGACCGCGATCGGTTTTTCTCGCATCGCGCGTCTGGTGGACGCGACGGGCGGATGATCGCCTACGCCGGTTTGCCGCTCGCTTGACACTCGTCTAGGGCCGGCTAGATTCCGGGCCGTGAAGCGGGCGAAGTTCGGCCCGCGCTTTTTTTTATGCTCTCCGACAGCCTCGTCGAGTCGTTCCGGGCCCGGTTGGCGCCGTTGGGTCTGGACCTGGCCGACCTCAAGATCGGCGGCACGTCGCACCGGCCGCTTGTTCAAGTGCGTATCGAGTGGGACGCTCCGTCGCAGCGGGTGACCGTGGACGATTGTGCCACGGCGAGCCGCGCGCTCGAGGCGTGGCTCGATGCGGATGGTCCGCTCGGCCACCGCTATATCCTCGAGGTGTCGAGTCCCGGGCTCGAGCGGCCGCTGCGCTGGCATCGCCACTGGGTGCGATTCGTGGGGCACGAGGTCAAGGCCACGGTCGCAGGACTGGGGCGGGTGCGGGCCCGCATTGTGGCCGTACCCGACGAGGCGACTGTCGTGCTCCAGCCGGAAGGCGCGGCGCCGCGACCCGTGCCGTTGACCGGCATTCGCGACGCGCGTTTGGCCGTGGATTGGTGATATGAGGAACCCATGACGACGAATACAAGTGACGTGGTGACCGCGATCCGTGAGCTGACCAATACCAAGCAATTGGAGCGCACGGAATTGCTGGATCTCTTGAAGGACGGCCTGCACGCCGCCCTCGTGAAGCGCTACGGCCCCAATGTCCGCGCCGAGATCGGGATCGACGAGCTGAAGGGCACGATCCGGATCGCGGTGCTGCGCACGGTGGTCGAGGCGGTGGAGGACCCGGGCTCCCAGGTGACGCTCGAGGAGGCTCGCTTCGAGGACGCGGACTTCCAGGTGGGTGACGTGCTCGAGGAGGAGGTGCCGTTCGAGGCGTTCGGACGCACGGCGGTCCAGGCCGCGAAGCAGCGCATCATCCAACGGGTGCGCGAAGGGGAGCGGGCCCGCATCCGGGAGGAATTCACCGACAAGGTGGGTGAGCTCCTGTCGGGCGAGGTTCAACAGATCGAGCGCGGCAAGATCGTCGTGATGCTCGCCAAGTTTCGGGAGGCCGAGGCCATCATCCCCTACCGCGATCAGAATCACCGCGAGCACTTCCATCAGGGCGACACGATCCGCGCCGTGCTGAAGCGCATCGAGGAGACGCCCAAGGGTCCTCGGCTCATTCTCTCCCGGGCCGACCCGTTGTTCGTCAAAGCGCTGTTCAAGCTCGAGGTGCCGGAGATCCAGCAGCAGATCGTGGAGATCCGGGCGACCGCGCGGGAGGCCGGCAGCCGCACCAAGATCGCGGTGTCCTCGCGCGACGATTCGATCGACCCGGTGGGCGCGTGCGTGGGCCTGAAGGGCTCGCGCGTCCAGGCGGTCGTCAACGAACTCGGTGGCGAGCGCATCGACATCGTGCCCTGGTCGCCCGATCCCGAGCGGTTCGCGAAGCTCTCCCTCGCGCCGGCGCGCGTGGCTCGGGTGTTCTCGGATCCCGACACCAAGACCATTCAGGCGATCGTGGACGAGGACCAGCTGTCGCTCGCCATCGGGCGGAACGGACAGAACGTCCGGCTCGCCTCTGAGCTCACAGGCTGGAAGATCGATCTCTACTCGAGCCGCGAGTGGCTGGAGCGCGGCGGCGAAGGGCCGCTGTTCGCGCCGCTGCCGCCCGCGGAGGAAGAGGCCGCCACCAAGGTGGCGCTGCGCGAGCTCAAGGGGCTGCCGGTCGAGCTGGTCGACGTGCTCGAGCAGGCGGGACATAAGACGCTGCAGGACATCCTCGATCTCGAGCGCGAGGATGTGGACAAGATCGCGAACATGACTCCGGAGATCGCCGACAAGCTCATGGCCTTCCTGAATGAGATGACCGAGGATGGCGGCGAGGAGGAGCCCGAGACCGATCCCGGCGGCGGGAAGACGGACGGGCCGGCGCCCGCGCCCGCGCCGCCCGCCGCGTGACGGACCGGTTGGTCCGGCTGCTGGGGCTCGGGGTTCGGGCGGGAAACGTGGTGATCGGCGTAGCGGGCGTGCGGGCGCGGTTGCAGCGGAACGCGCTCGCGTGCGTGGTGCTCGCGGCGGACGCGAGCCCGCGCACCCGTGACAAGGTGGAGCGGCTGGCGCGGGCGCGGGGCGTGCGTGTGCTCGTCGGTCCGGCGGCGGCTCGCCTCGGCGCGGAGTTGGGGGGGGGGCGGGGGCGGCTATCGGTGCAGGCGGTCGGCGTGGCGGATGCCGCGCTGGCCCGTGGGTTGGTCGGGTCTTTGGAGGAGTGAGTGGCAACGACGCGGATTCACGATCTAGCGGCTGAGTTTGGGATTTCGTCCGAGCAGCTCCTGGGCATGCTCAAGGAGCGGGACATCTTCGTGCGCAGTCATCTCTCGCCGCTCAAGGCCGAGCAGGTGGCCTTGATGCGCGCCGCCTGGGAGCGGGAGAAGCGCAAGCAGAAGGAAACGCCGGCGCCGCCCAAGCGGCGCCGCGCCGTCAAGGCCGTGGAGCCTGCCCCGGTGGCGCCCGAGGCCCCGAAGCGGCGCCGGCGGACCGCGGCCGAGATGGCCGCGGTGGAGGCCGAGGCACAGGCCGAAGCCGCCATCGAGGCGGAGCGCGAGCTCAAGGCACGCGAGGCGCTGGAGGCGGCCAAGGCCGTCGACGCCGAGGAGAAGCCGTCGCTCGAAGAGCGGGCGGCCGCGTTGTTCCGCGACCTTCCGGTCGCGGAGGAGGCGGGTGTCCAGCCGCCGCTCGCCGCCGCGTTCGGCGCGCCGACCGCGTCTGCGCCCGCGCCGCCGCCCGCGGCGACGTTCGCGCCATCGCAGCCACGGTCCGTGATCCCCACGCCCGTCCGCCCCAAGCCGGTGGCCAGCGCGACGCCCGGTGGCGCCGTGCCCGCTCCACCGCGCCCCGTCGCCTCTGCCGCGCCGGGCGCGAGTCCGCTCGAAGAGCGGCGACGGGAGAAGGGCAAGAAGCGCAAGAAGGGCAAGAAGTCACTCGTGGATCAGGAGGCGGTGGCGCAGAACATCTCGCGCACGCTGGCCTCGATCAAAGGTCCCGTCGCCCGCAAAGGCGTGCACCGCCGCGAGGAGGGCCCGAGCTTCCGGGAAGTCGAAGAGCAGAAGCGGCGCGACGAGAAGGAGCGCGAGAAGACGCTGGTGCGGGTCACCGAGTTCATTACGGTGTCGGAGCTCGCGAGTACCCTGAAGGTGCCCGCCAAGGAGATCGTGGGCTTCGCCTTCAAGGAGCTCCAGCAGATGGTGACCATCAACCAGCGCCTCGATTTCGACATGATCGAGCTGATCGCCTCGGCGTTCGGGTTCCAGGCGGTGCGGGAGGAGGAGTACGCCGTCGCCGCGCCTGAGGATGCGACGAAGGACGAAGACGAGGCACGGGAGGCGCGCTCGCCGGTGGTCACGGTCATGGGACACGTCGACCACGGAAAGACGTCGCTGCTCGACTACGTCCGCAAGGCCAACGTCGTCGCCGGCGAGGCCGGCGGCATCACGCAGCACATCGGCGCCTACCAGGTCAAGGTTAAGGACGGGCGGTCGATCACCTTCCTCGATACGCCCGGTCACGAGGCGTTCACGGCGATGCGGGCGCGCGGCGCCCAGGTCACCGATATCGTGGTGCTCGTCGTGGCGGCCGACGACGCGATCATGCCGCAGACCATCGAGGCGATCTCGCACGCCAAGAACGCGGGCGTGCCGATCGTCGTCGCGATCAACAAGATCGACCTGCCCACGGCGAACGTGCAGAAGGTCAAGCAGGATCTCCTGGCGCACGGCGTGGTGCTCGAGGAGTTCGGCGGGACCACGCTGGCGACGCCGATTTCCGCCAAGACCGGACAGAACGTGCAGGAGCTGCTCGATCAGATCCTGCTGCAGGCCGAGCTGCTCGATCTCAAGGCGAATCCCGCGCGCAAGGCGCAAGGCACCGTGCTCGAGGCGACGCTCGACCCGGGCAAGGGCCCGCTCGCCACCGTGCTCGTCCAGAACGGGACGCTGCACGTAGGCGACGATTTCATCTGCGGCCAGTTCTACGGACGCGTGCGCGCGATGTACGACGAGCGCGGCCAGACGGTCGACGCCGCGGGGCCGTCCACGCCCGTGCAGGTGCTGGGCTTCGAGGGCGTGCCCGAGGCCGGGGACACGTTCCAGGTAATGGCGGACGCGGCCGCCGCGCGCGACATCGCGCAAAAGCGCCAGCGCCTCGAGCGGGAAGCGCAGCATCGCCGCTCGGGTCGCGTGAAGACCCTCGAGGACTTCATGGCGGAGCGGGCCGAAGGCGGCGCCGCGACGCTGCAGATCATCATCAAGGCGGATCAGGGCGGGCCCGCGGAGGCGCTCGCCGACGCGCTCGCCCAGCTGTCGACCCCCGAGGTCAAGGTCGAGGTCGTGCATCGGGGCGTGGGTGCGATCACCGACTCCGACGTCCTGCTGGCCAAGGCATCGAACGCGATCATCGTCGGATTCCACGTCCGGCCCGATTCGAACGCCCGCGCGTCCGCCGAGCGGGAGAAGGTGGAGATCCGCACGTACCGCATCATCTACGAGGCGGTGGAAGAAGTGAAGGCCGCCATGGCGGGCCTGCTCGCCCCGGAGAAGAAGGAAGTGGTCCTGGGCGAAGCCGAGGTGCGGCAGCTGTTCAAGATCGCGAAGGTCGGCACGATCGCCGGGAGCTTCGTGCGCTCCGGGGTCATCCCGCGCACCGCGCGCGTGCGCGTGATCCGCGACGGCGTCGAGGTCTACGACGGCACGCTCGCCTCCCTCAAGCGCTTCAAGGAGGACGTCCGCGAAGTGCGCGAAGGCTTCGAGTGCGGGATCGGCGTCGAGAACTTCAACGACCTCAAGGTCGGCGACCTGATCGAGGCCTATCGGATCGAGGAGGTCGCCCGCTCGCTGACGCCCGCGTGATCGTGGGAGTCATGACGTGGGAGCTGCACCTCGCGGCCTGTCACTCCCTCAAGGACAAGCGGAGCGTCTTGAAGAGCCTCAAGGACCGCCTGCACCACAAGTTCAACGTCTCGGCGGCCGAGACGGCTCATCACGACCTGTGGCAACGGGCGGAGTTGACGGTGTGCGTGGTGTCGACCGACCGCGGGCACGCGGAGAGCGTGTTGCGGGAGGCGGACCGACTGATCGAGGGCGCCGACGGCGCCCGCATCGTGGACCAGAGCACGAGCTTCTTCTGATATGGTACGACGGGCAAGCCACCACCGTCCCGAGCGCGTGGCCGAGTCGATTCGCCAGACCGTAGCGGCGTTTTTGACGGAGCACGTGCGGGACCCGCGGATCGGGTTCGTCACGGTCACCGGGGTCGAGGTCTCCCCCGACCTCACGCACGCGCGCGTGCGGGTGAGCGTGATGGGCAGCGAGGAAGAAAAGGCGAAGTCGCTCGAGGGGCTGGCCAGCGCCGCCCGGTTCCTGCGCGCGCAGCTCGCCCGGGAGCTCACGCTGCGCGTGGCGCCCGAGGTCCGGTTCGAGCTCGACCGCGGCATCGAGCACGCGCAACAGATCGATCGCGTGCTGCGAGACCTCAAGGAGGACTCGGGCTGATCTCCGGCGTGGCGCTCGTCGCGAAGCCGGGAGGACCGGACGGCCCCACGTCGCACGACGTGGTCGACTGCGTCCGCCGCGCCCTCGGCACGGAGCGGGTGGGCCACCTGGGCACGCTCGATCCGTTCGCGGCCGGGCTGCTCGTGGTCGTCGCCGGGCGGGCCACGCGGCTGGCGGCGTTCGCGGCGGAGTGGGACAAGGCGTACGAGGGCGTGATCCGTCTGGGAACGACGACCACGACCGACGACGCCACCGGGACGCCGGTCGCCACTTCGGAGGCTTGGCGCGAGGTGGGGCGCGCGGGTGTCGAGCAGGTGCTGGCGCGGTTCCGCGGGGCCTACGAGCAGCGCCCGCCGGCCTACTCGGCCGTGAAGATCGGTGGGGAACGGGCGTACCGTCGCGCGCGGCGCGGTGAAGTCGTGTCTCTCGCGGCGCGCCGGGTGGAGGTGACCGAGCTCGACGTGGATCGGTTCACGCCGCCCGACGTCGGCTTTCGGGCCACCGTGAGCGGCGGGACGTATCTGCGCAGCCTGGCGCGAGACGTGGGAGAGGCCCTCGGCTGTGGCGGGCATCTCGCGGCCCTCACGCGGACGCGGGTGGGCCCGTATCGTCTGGCGGACGCGGTGGCCCCACAGGCCGTGACGCCCAGTGACCTGCGGGATCCCGCTGAGCTCGTGCGCGATCTGCCGCGTCGCGACCTCGATCCGGCCGGGCGCGAGACCGTCGTTCACGGGCGGCCGCTGCCGGCGGGGGCGGGGGCGGGGGAAGCGGGAAGGGTCGCGTTGTTCGCGGACGGGCGGCTCGTGGCCGTGGCGGAGCGCGTCGGAGACCAGCTCAAGCCGCGCGTCGTGGTGGCGGAGCCGTGAGCGGCACCGTCGCCACGGTCGGCACGTTCGACGGGATCCATCGCGGGCACCGCGCCGTGCTGAGCGAGGTGGTGCGGCGCGGGCGCGCCGCCGGGCGGCAAAGCGTGCTGGTGACGTTCGATCCGCACCCGCTCGAGGTCGTGAACCCGACCGCGGCTCCGCGGCTGCTCACGCTGCCGGACGAAAAGCGGGCGTTGGTCGCGGTGCTCGGGATCGAGCGGGTCGAGGTGATCGCCTTCACGACCGAGCTCGCGCGTCTCGGCCCCGAAGATTTCGTGCGCGGCGTGCTGCGCGCGCGGTTCGGGATGGAGGAGCTGGTCTTGGGCTACGACCACGGGTTCGGGCGCGGACGCTCGGGCGACGTCGAGCTGGTGCGGCGGCTCGGGCGTGAGGACGGGTTCGCGGTCGAGGTCGTCGCCGCCGTGAGGGACAACGGCCAGCCGATCTCTTCGTCGCTGATCCGGACCGCGGTGGCGCACGGCGACCTCGGCTCGGCGGCCCGCGGGCTGGGACGCCCCTATAGCCTGCGGGGTACGGTCGAGCGGGGGGCTGGGCGAGGCCGGACGATCGGCGTGCCGACGATCAACCTGACGTCCCCCGACCCCCGGAAGCTCCTCCCACCGGACGGGGTATACGCGGTGCGGGTGAGGCTGCCGGGGAAAGGGGAAGGGGAGAAGGAGCAGGCCCACGGCGGTATGATGAATCAGGGGGCGCGGCCGACGTTCGGTGTCCACGCTCGCGGCCTCGAGATTCATCTGTTCGACTATGACGGCGACTTGTATGGCGCGACCGTCACGGTGGAGTGGGTGGACCGGTTGCGTGATACGCAGACATTTCCGTCACGGCAGGCGCTGGTGGACCAGATCGAGCGGGACGCCGTAGCGGCACGCTCGATCCTCAACGGGTAGGGACGCGATGCTAGGGACGATTCGCTCGAGACTCTTCGCCGTCGGTATCCTGCTGGTGCTGAGTATCTGGGCCTTGATCCCCACGAATGTCACGCAGCGCGTGCGCGACCCGTCGACAGGTCGCATGAAAGACACGACGGTCCGCCGCGTGCCGATCAACCTGGGGCTCGACCTGCAGGGCGGCATCCACCTCGCGCTCGAGGTCGACCAGTCGAAGGGTCCGGTGCCCGACTGCGCGGACGCCATCCAGCGGGCCGCGCACGTGGTGCGGACGCGGATCGACGAGTTCGGCACGACGGAGCCGGTGGTACAGGTCCAGGGGCGGTGCCGGTTGATCGTCGAGCTGGCGGGCGAAAAGGATCCGGCGCGCGCCAAGAGCATCATTCAGCGCACCGCGTTTCTCGAGTTCCGCATCACGGACATGCAGAACAAGTTTCGCGACGCCCTCCCCGAGATCGATAAAGCCCTGCGCCTGGCCGGTGTGAAAGCCGGTGGGCAGGGCGCTCCGGCCGCGAGCGTGACGCAGCTGTTCGGCAAGGATACGGCGAAGGCCAAGGCCGGGGCCAAGGCGCCCAAGGGCAAGCCGGCGCCGAAGGACACGAGCGACGTCAACGCGCCGGGGGCGCTCTCGTCGCTGCTATTTCAGGGGCAGATGCAGGGCGAATACCTGGTGCCGGAGGAAAACGTGCCGGTGGCGGAGAGCCTGCTGACGCGGCCGGAGGTGCAACGACTCATTCCTCGCGGGCTCGAGCTGAAATGGGGCACCGAAGTCCTGGCGCGCGCCGGGCGCAGCTACCGGACGTTTTACGCCGTGGAGGACCGGCCCATCATCACCGGCGAGGAGCTGCAGGACGCCAAAGCGCTGCGCGATCCCCTCACCAACCAGTCGGTGGTGACGTTTACGCTGTCGCGCCGTGGCGGCCGCATCTTCGAGCGTGAGACCGGGCGGCACGTCAACGATTACATGGCGATCATCCTCGACGGCCGGGTCGTGGGTCAACCGCCGGTGATCAAGAGCCAGATCGGCCAGCGCGGCCAGATCGAGCTGGGGGCGAAGCCGCTGCAGGAAGCGCAGGACCTGGCCCTGGTGCTCAAGGCCGGCGCCTTGCCGGCGCCGCTGACGATCATCGAGGAGCGGACCATCGGCCCCACGCTTGGGCAGGACTCGATCAAGGATGGGCTTCGCGCCGGGGCCGTCGGCGTGGCGCTCGTTGTCCTCATCATGGTGGGTTACTACCGCTTATCGGGCGCGTTGGCGGTCGCCGCGCTCGGGCTCTATGTCGTATTCACGCTCGCGGGCCTCGCGGGGTTCGGCTTCACGCTCACGCTTCCCGGGCTTGCCGGCATGGTTCTGTCCGTCGGCATCGCGGTGGACGCGAACGTGCTGATCTTCGAACGGATCCGCGAGGAGCTGCAACACGACAAGCTGGTGCGGACGGCCGTGGACGAAGGGTTCAAGCACGCCATGAGCGCGATCATCGACTCGAACGTCAGCACGGCCTTGACTGCGTTCATTCTCTATCTGGTGGGTACGGGCCCGGTGCAGGGCTTCGCCATCACCCTGATCATCGGCATCGCGGCGTCGATGATCACCGCCATTTTCGTCGTTCGCACTTTCTACATGATCTGGCTCGATCGTCGGCCGGACATGGTCACCCTGAGCGTGTGAGATGATTCGACTCTTCGCCAACGCCGATTACGATTTCATTAAATGGCGCCGGTGGGCGTACGGGCTCACGGCCGCGATCATCATTCCCGGCTTCTCCCTGTTTCTGATACGCGGGCTCAACTACTCGATCGAGTTCACCGGCGGTACGTTGATTCAGGTGCAGACGGGGCGCGCCGTCGGAACCGAGCGGATTCGGGGAGCGCTCGACGCCGCGGGCATCCACGACGCGGAAATCCAGGAGTTTGGCGGGCCGAACGAGTACGTGATCCGCGCGCGGATCGGGACGCAGGCCGCCGAGGGGACGACCGAGGCCACGGCGGCCGCCGTGGACTCGGCCCTCGGGCACGCCCTCGGCTCGGCGTCCGACAGCACCTACAAGATCGTCCGGACGGAGGCGGTCGGCCCCAAGGTCGGGCGCGAGCTCCAGGGCAAGGCCTTCCTCGCGATCTTCTTCTCGTTCATCGTCACCCTCGTCTACCTCGCGTTTCGGTTCGAGTGGCGGTTCGGCCTCGCCGCCGTGCTGGCGACGTTCCACGACATTCTCACCACGATCGCCTTCATTCGGTATCTCGATCTCGAGGTGAGCCTCGTGGTGGTGGGCGCCGTCCTCACCATGGTCGGGTACTCGCTGAACGACACGATCATCATCTTCGATCGGGTCCGCGAAAACCTGCGCAAGTTCCGGCGCCAGAACCTGTACGAGATCCTGAACCTGTCGATCAATGAGACCCTGCCGCGGTCCGTGCTCACGCACGGGACCACCATGGCGACGACGATCGCGCTCGTGCTGCTCGCCGGAGAGGTCCTGCGGCCGTTCGCGCTCGTCATGACGTTCGCGATCTTCACGGGTACGTTCTCGTCCATCTATATCGCCGCGCCGCTCCTCATGTACATCGAGAAGCGGTGGCCCGGCCAGGACGCGCGCGGCGCCCGGATCTACCGGCACGGCGGGACGGAGTCACCCGGCACGCCGACTCCGCCGCCGTCTCCCGCTGGAGGGGGAGGGGGGGCCCGCTCCAAAGCGGCAGTTTGACGTGCTGGTCGACGCCCACTGCCATCTGGGCGATGGAGCGTTCGACGGAGACCGGGAGGCCGTGCTCGCGCGCGCTCGCGCGGCGGGCGTCACCCATATCGTCGTGATCGGCGGGACGCCGGCCGAGAGTGAGCGCGCCGTGGCGCTGGCTCGAGCGCAGGCCGGCCTCTCCGCGACGGCCGGCCTCCACCCCCACGAGGCTCGAGACTGGTCGCCGGATCGGGCCGCCCGCCTGAGAGACCTGCTGGCCCTCCCCGAAGTGGTGGCGCTCGGCGAAACCGGGCTCGACTACCATTACGATCACTCGCCGCGGGATTCGCAACGCCGCGCCTTCGAGGCCCAGCTGGCGCTGGGTGCCTCGACCGGAAAGCCGGTCGTGGTGCACGCGCGCGAGGCGGACGACGACATGGCCGCGATGCTCCGGTCGACCGCCGCCACGGTGGTGCTGCATTCGTTCAGCTCCGGCCCACAGGTCGCGGAAGCGGGGGTGGCGATTGGCGCGTACTTTTCCTTCTCCGGAATGATCACCTTCAAGAACTGGAGTGGGGCGTTGCCACTAACCGCCTACCCGTCTAGCCGTCTGTTGGTCGAGACGGACGCGCCCTACCTCGCGCCCGTGCCGCATCGGGGCCGGCGCAACGAGCCCGCGTTCGTCCGGGCGGTCGCGGAGGGCCTGGCGCGGGCGCGTGGCGAAAGCGTGGAGACCATCGAGCGGCAGACCAGCGACAACGCGGCGCGCGTGTTCGGCGCGCGGATCGCCACGACACTCTAGTAGGGGAGAGGAGGGGGGAGGGAGGCGTGACCACAACGGCCAAGGTGCCCAGCGACATCGCCATCGCTCAGGCGGCCAAGCTCCGGCCGGTCGCCGACATCGCCGCCGAGCTGGGGCTCGTCGATGACGAGGTCGAGCTCTACGGCAAGTACAAGGCGAAAGTGCGGCTCAAAGCACTCGCCCGGCGTCGGCCGAACGGACGCCTGGTCCTGGTCACGGGGATCAATCCCACACCCGCGGGGGAAGGGAAGTCGACGGTGACCGTCGGCGTGACGCAGGCGCTCCGCAAGATCGGCAAGCGGGTCGCCCTGTGCATCCGCGAGCCGTCGCTCGGACCGGTGTTCGGCGTGAAGGGCGGGGCGGCGGGGGGCGGCTACGCGCAGGTCGTGCCGATGGAGGACATCAATCTCCATTTCACTGGCGACTTCCACGCCATCTCCAGCGCGCACAACCTCCTCTCGGCCATGCTCGACGCGCACCTGCATCACGGGAACGCGCTCGGCCTGGACACCCGGCGCATCACGTGGCCCCGCACGATCGACATGAACGACCGGGCTCTCAGAAACATCATCGTGGGCCTGGGCGGGTTGAACGCGGGTCCCGCGCGCGAGGAGCGGTTCGTGATCATCCCGGGCTCTGAGATCATGGCGATCATGGCTCTCGCCACCGGGATCGAGGACCTGGAGCAGCGGCTGGCCCGAATCATCGTGGGGCTCACGGCCGACAAGAAGCCGGTGCGCGCGAGTGATCTCAAGGCGTACGGCGCCATGACCCTGCTGCTCAAGGATGCCGTGAACCCGAACCTCGTGCAGACCCTCGAGGGCGGCCCTGCGTTCATTCATTGCGGCCCGTTCGGGAACATCGCGCACGGATGTAATTCGGTGGTGGCCACGAAACTCGCTCTCTCGTTGTGCGACGTCGTCCTGACGGAGGCCGGGTTCGGCGCCGACCTCGGCGCGGAGAAGTTCTTCGACATCAAGTGCCGCATGGCGGGACTCAACCCCGAGGCCGCGATCCTGGTCGCCACGGTGCGCGCGCTGAAGATGCACGGCGGCGTGAAGAAAGACGCGCTTGGCGCGGCGGACCCCGGCGCGGTGCAGCGGGGTGCCGCCAACCTCCGGCGCCACATCCGGAACGTCAAGAAATTCGGCGTGCCGGTGGTGGTAGCGCTCAATCGGTTCCTCACCGACACCGACGCCGAGCTCGACGCCGTGCGGGCCGAGTGCGCGGCCGAGGGCGTCGGCGTCGAGCTGTGTGAGGTATGGGAGAAGGGCGGGGAAGGCGGGATAGCGGTGGCGGAGGCGGTGCTCAAGCTGCTCGACGGCCGCGCGGCGAAGTTCAAGCCGTTGTATGACGAGCGCCGGCCGATCCGGGAAAAGGTCGAGACGATCGCGAAGGAGATTTACGGCGCCGGGGGTGTGGCGTTCGCGCCGGCGGCGGAGCGGGCGCTCGAGCAGCTTCCCGCGCTCGGCCTGGGGGAGACCCCGGTGTGCATGGCGAAAACGCAGTACTCCTTTTCGGACGACGCCGCCAAGCTGGGCGCTCCGAGCGGCTTCACGCTGCAGGTGCGCGACATTCTTCCTTCCGCGGGCGCGGGGTTCGTCGTGGCGCTCGCGGGCGACATCATGACCATGCCGGGGCTGTCGAAGACGCCCGCGGCCGAAAAGATCCGGGTGCACCCGGACGGGACGATCGAGGGACTCTTCTGATGGCAGACAAACTGGGAATCGTGAGCGCGGACGGCGCGCCAAAGGCGATCGGGCCCTACAGCCAGGCGGTCGTGGTGGACGGGATGGTGTATACGGCGGGACAGATCCCGATCGATCCCAAGACCAGCGCCGTCGTCGGCAAGACGACGGCCGAGCAGGCGGACCAGGTGCTCAAGAATCTCGCGGCGGTCCTTACGGCGGCGGGCTCCTCGTTGAGCCGCGTCGTCAAGACCACCGTCTACCTGCTCGACATGGCGGATTTCCCCGCGATGAACGAGGTGTACGCGAAACATTTCGGGTCCCACAAGCCGGCGCGCTCCACCGTGCAGGCGGCGGCCTTGCCCAAGGCCGTGCGCGTCGAGATCGACGCGATCGCGAGGGTCGGATGAAGCGCACGATCATCGCTCTCTGGTGCGCGGCGCTCGCCGCGGTTCCGGTGACGGGCCGGGCCCAATCGCAGGCCTCGCCGGCCGATCGAACGCTGGCGCGCGACATCTTCCGCGAGCTCATCGAGATCAATACGACCGACTCGCTCGGCAACACGCCGCGCTCGGCCCGCGCCATGGCCCGACGCCTCCTGACTGCCGGATTCCCGGCCGCGGACGTCCAGGTGCTCATCGGCCCCGACGCGAAGCACGGCAACCTCGTGGCGCGCTACCGGGGAACCGGGACCGGCGGGAAGCCGATCATCGTCTTCGCGCACATGGACGTCGTCCCGGCGCGCCGGTCGGATTGGTCGGTCGATCCGTTCACCTTTCTCGAGAAGGACGGCTACTTCTACGGCCGCGGGACAACGGACGACAAGGTGGGCGATGCCGTCCTCGTCGCCGACTTCATCCGGCTCAAGCGCGCCGGCTTCAAGCCTTCGCGAGATCTCATCATGGTGCTCACGGGGGACGAGGAGACGCTGGGCAGCTGCATTCAGTGGCTCGTGACGAAGCATCGAGACCTGATCGACGGGGCGTTCGCGCTGAACACCGACGCGGGCGGCGGCGTGCTGCGTGACGGGCAGCGCGTGCTGTTCGCGGTGCAGGCGAGCGAAAAGGTGTACGCGACGTACGTCCTCGAGGCCACGGACAAGGGCGGACACAGCTCGCTGCCGCGGCCGGCGGACAACCCGGTGTACCGCCTTGCCCCCTTCCTCGAGCGCCTGGCGCAATACCAGTTTCCCGTGAAGCTCAACGAGATATCGCGCGCCTTCTTCCAGCGCTCGGCGGCGATCGAAACCGGCGAGCTGGCCGAAAACATGCGCGGGGTCCTCAAGGATCCGCCGGACTCGGGCGCCGTGGCCCGGCTGTCCGCCGTGCCGTTCTACAACTCGAAGCTCCGGACCACCTGCGTCGCCACGATGCTCGAGGCCGGTCACGCCGAGAATGCGCTTCCCCAGTCCGCGCGGGTCACCGTGAACTGTCGCATCCTGCCGGGGGAGCCCGCCTCGGAGGTCGAAGCGACGTTGCGGCGCCTCGCCGCCGACGACCGGATCACGCTCCGGACGCTGTACGCTCCGATCCCGAGCCCGCCGTCTCCGCTCACGCCGGAGATCATGGGGCCGCTCGAGCGTCTCGTGGCGGAGCAGTTTCCGAAGGTCCCCATCGTGCCGATCATGGAGGCCGGCGCCACGGACGGCCTCTTCTTGCGCAACGTCGGCATCCCCACCTACGGGGTGTCCGCCGTGTTCGAGGAGCAGAACGACGTCCGGGCTCACGGCCGAGACGAGCGCATCGGCGTGCAGAGCTTCTACGATGCTCTCGAGTTCTGGTATCGGATGATGCAGACATACGCGGGCAGTTGACGCGCCGCTCTGCGAGGGCTATTTCAAGGCTGGTTCACTTGGGCGCCCGGTAGCCGTATGTGGAAGCGTGTGGTGGATGGAGTTCGCGGCCGGGTAGCGCGGTTTCGCGCACCCGGCGCCGCGTCTTCCCAGGCCATCCCGCAGGACCTCGACGAATCGCGCCCCGTGGACCGCCCCGTGCCGGTGGCGGCCTCAATTCTGTGGCAGCCCATCCACACCGGCGCATCGGGCACAGCCTCCTCCTTCATCTACATCACCCAGCGGGCGCTCGCCGCGGTCGAGGAGCATTGCGCGGCGGAGCGCACCGCCTGCTCCGGGCTCCTGACGGGAGAGCTGTATCAGTCCCCCGATACTGAAGAGCCGTACGTCGTCGTCGAGTCGACCATCCGCCTACCGACGAGCCCGGGCGACAACGCCAAGACCTCGCTCGTGCAAGGGTGGGTCGTGGCCCAGAGTGTGCTCCGCGCGACGGGCGAACAGCTCGTCGGCTGGTACCGCGGCGAGGGCGGCACCGAGGAGCATGTCGCGGCCGAGGGTGTGGGGACCGGCGAATCAGGACCTACGGAGGTCAAACTGTCGATCGCGGAAGCGGAAGCGCATACGGCGTTGTTCCCGCAGCCGTGGCAGATCGCCTTGAAGGTAGGTCCGGGTCGGGGTGGCGTCTTCAGTCCGGCGGCCGGAGGCGCGTGGGCGCACCGATGTATTTCGTTCCACGAGATCGTCGATCCCTCCGCGGTCGGTCCGGACGGCAGCGCGCGGACCACACTCCATTGGGACAACTATCGTAGCGATCAAGCTGTCATCCGAACGGATCCGGCACCCGCCGGCGCGACCCTCGTGGTACCCGAGCATCCCGCACCGCTGGTGGGCGGGGTGGGCGCGGCCGAGCCGCCCATCCCCGCGCGCCGGCCGCAGCGGCAATCTCCCCGGGTCCTGTTACCAGACCAGTTCGGAGAGTCGATCGGAGTCGACCGTCACAAGTCGTCCCCCACCTCTTGGGGCAAACGGGCAGCCGTTGTCGGCGCATATGGTGTCGTGGGTCTGCTGGCGATAACGGGATTGTTCCGCCTGTACTCGGCGCTCGCGTCGCCCTCGTCGCCGGGTTCTCGTCCCGCGCCGGCGGAGGACCCGGTGGTCACGCCCGAAGCGCGCCTCGACCGGGCGGCCGACACGCTCGGGCTCGCGATCGCCGCGTTCGACCTGCGCGCGCGGATGTTCGCGAGCCGGCAGATGCAGTGCCCCGAGCTGGCCCGAGGGCTCGTCCTCGTGGAGGAGCGCTGGTCGGCATACAACGCTGCCCGTAAAGACGCCGGCGCGTCGCTCGATTCGGCGCGCACGGCCCGCGACCGGAACCTCTACGCCGACGCGGATGGCGTGGAGCGGCGATTCGAACGCTCGCGGTGCCCACGGCCATGAGTCTCCGCGCAGCAGTGCTCGTCGGCGCGCTGGTGTTGAGCGTGCCCTCGCCCGGCGCGACGCAGGGATCCCAACCGCTCCGTAAGACCGACGTGATCCGGCTGCTGTCGAACCCGCTGATCTCCAAGAGCGAGGTCGCGGATCTGATTCGGCGCAACTGCGTCGCGTTCCGTCCCACGCCGCGAGACTGGGCCGATCTGCGCGACTTCGGCGCCGACGCCGGGGTGCTGAGCAGCCTGGGGGGTTGCACCGGCTCTACGGCCGCGCCGCGTCCGGCACCGGCACCGCCGCCGGCGGCTCCCTTGGCCGCCGTCCTGCTTCCGCCCCGCGTGAACGCGGTCGTGGGCACGACGGCCCTGGCGCGGGTGCAAATAAAGCGGGGCGACCTCCCGCAGGCCGGAGTGCCACTCGTGCTCCGAGGCAGCGCGGCGATTTCGGGTGGATCAGGGCAGGACGCTCAGGCGACCACCGACCCCGGTGGGATCGCCGCGTTTCAGGTGCCGGTGGGGCGGGTGCCCGCGACCTATCAACTCCAGGTCGTCACCGGGTCGGGCGCGACGATCGCCGGAACGCCGCCGCTCGAGCTCGCGGTGGGCGCGGCGGCGCCGGCCGCGCTGGACGTTCAGCCGGCGCGCGTGGAAGTCCACGTCGGTGAGCGTGGCGCAGTACCGGTGCAAGTCACGCTCCGGGATTCGCTCGGCAACGCCGTCGCCGGCGAGCCCGTGACCCTGCAGGCGGACGGCCCCGACTTGGGGCTAGCGGCCGCAACCCGCGTCACCGACTCGGTCGGGCACGCCGCATTCAGCGTGGAGCGGGCGGGGGTGCGGCGCGGCGGGCGCCTGCTGATCCGTGTGCGGGGGCAGTCGCTCGGCGGCGTGGACGTGATCCGCACCGACGCTCTGGCGGTCGCGGCGTCGGGATTCGTCGCGGGGACGGGGCAGCGCGGTATCGCGCGCACGAGCTTGAACGATCCGGTCGTGTTCCAGATTCGCAACAGCGCCGGCCGGCCGATCGCCGGAAAGACGGTGGCATTCCGCGCGGTCAACGCGGAGGTGTCGCTCGACAGTGTGGTCACCGACTCGGCGGGGATCGCTCGGGTCGACATCACGCTGGGCAAGCAGGCGGGCCCGGCGCTCCTGACCGCCACGGTGGACTCGGTGCAGAAGCAGACAGCCTTCCTGGTCGAGCCCGCGGCGCCCGTGAGCGTCGTGATCGAGCGGGACGGCATGCGTGTGGACGGCAGTACCATGGCGGTGCCGGCGAATGCGGCGTTCGTCATCCGTGTGTCGGCCCAGGATGCGTACGGCAACGCGGTCGGCACGGCCGATCTGGCGCGCATGATCCAGAAGATGCGGAGCCGCTACAACCAGCAGTCGCAGCTCTTGAAGATGATCGGCGTGGAGTCGGACGGCGCCGCCGCCCTCGTGACGTTCAAGCCGACGGGGGTGGGCCAGGCGGACCTGTCCATTGCGGGAGCGACGGTGTCGGTGAACGTCGTTTCGGGGAGGTAACATGGATCGCGTGCGTCGGGTGAGGGACGGGTTCACGCTCATCGAGCTCTTGATCGTGGTGGTGATCATCGGCATTCTGGCCACGATCGCGATTCCGAAGTTTGCCAACACAAAGACGCGCGCCTACATCGCGTCGATGAAGTCGGATCTGCGCAATTTGCTCACATCGGAGGAGTCGTTCTTTGCCGACTCCATCAGGTACGGCGGGACCACCTCTTGCACCACGCCACCGACGCCGGGCACCGTGAACGTCTGCCTTTCGAGCGGGAACGCCTTAGCGGGCCCGACCGTCAACGGCGGCGGCTGGAGCGCCACGATGACGAATGCCAACGTGACGAACCCGGTCGTGACCTGCGCGATCTTCGTGAATACGCCGGCGGTAGCGCCGGCGACCAAGGACGGCGTCGCGGCCTGCCAGTAGGCGGCCGCGCGTGTGGGGGGGGCGGCTCTACCCGGCGGACGCGGTCCGCTCGGCGGCCTGAACCGCCGAGTCCAGCCAGTCGGTCACCTGCTGAAAGTTGAAGGGCTTGCGAAGCACGGCGCAGGGGTTGCGATAGACCCAGGCGCGGACGTCCGACGCGTCCGCATCGCCCGTCATCAGCGCGATGCGGCCCAGGAGATGCGGCCAGCGCCGCACGACGGCGAGGTAGAGGGCGAGGCCCGACATGGTCGGGAGCCGCACGTCGAGTAGCATCGCGGTCACCGGCTCCGCGCCGAGCAGACGATAGGCGGCGTCCGGATCGCCCGTCGTCAGCGTCCGATAGCCCACAGTCGTGAGCACGCTATCGAGCGACGAGCGGAGGAGCGCATCGTCGTCGACGATGAGCACCGTGCGCAGTTTGTTCATGCTGGACTTAACATAGTGAAACAGGGCGTCCCGCGTCGAGAGCGGGCTCTATGTTCAATTCTGACACGGGCTCCGCGCTAAGAAATCACAAAGTGACAGGTGACCTAGGAGGACCATCGGTTCGCCGATATCGTGGGCGTTGCGCCTTTGGTGTCCACACTCTGGAGGGGGTAGTGGCAATGAACCGCAAGGGTTTCACGCTTATCGAGCTCTTGATCGTGGTGGTGATCATCGGCATTCTGGCCGCCATCGCGATCCCGAAGTTCGCCAACACCAAGGCGAAGGCATATATCGCCTCGATGAAGTCGGATCTTCGGAACCTGGTGACCGCCGAGGAAGCGTTCTTCGCCGACTCGGTCAAGTACAGCGCCACCACGTCGTGCACCACCCCGCCCACGCCGGGCACCGTGAACTTCTGCGTGACGGTCGGCAACGTTCTCGCTGGTCCGACCGTGAACGGTGGTGGCTGGAGCGCGACCATTACGAACAACAACCTCACCAACCCGTTGGTGACGTGCGCGATTTTCATCAATCAGGCGGTCGTGGCGCCGGCGGTGACGGAAGGCGCACCCGCCTGCCAGTAAGCGGCTACACACCCGGCGCTTTTCGAGGCCCGGAGCGATGGGGCACTAAGAAATCACAAAGTGATGGGTGACCTAGGAGGACCATCGGCTCGCCGGTATCGTGGGCGTTGCGCCTTTGGTGTCCACACTCTGGAGGGGGTAGTGGCAATGAACCGCAAAGGTTTCACGCTCATCGAGCTACTGATCGTGGTGGTGATCATCGGCATTCTGGCCGCCATCGCGATCCCGAAGTTCGCGAACACCAAGGCGAAGGCGTACATCGCCTCGATGAAGTCCGATCTTCGGAACCTGGTGACCGCCGAGGAGGCGTTCTTTGCCGACTCGGTCAAGTACAGCACCAACACGTCCTGCACGGTGCCGCCCACGGCGGGCACCGTCAACTACTGCGTGACAACCGGCAATCGGTTGACCGGTCCCGCCGTGAACGGTGGTGGCTGGAGCGCGACGATGACGAACGTCAACCTCACCAATCCGTTGGTGACGTGCGCGATTTTCATCAATCAGGCGGTGGTAGCGCCGGCGGTGACGGAAGGCGCGCCCGCCTGCCAGTAAACGGCTAGCGCCGCTGATCGTCTTGTAGGCCCCGGAGCGATCCGGGGCCTTTTGTTTCTTCGATGAGGGCTCAATTTACGGCGGAGTGTTAGTCACTTAACTTCCAGCGCCGCAGCTGTGGGGGCGGATCGGGCCTGGTGGTCCGACTGGTCTTCAAAACCAGCTGGGGTCCGCTAGGACCTCGGTAGGTTCGATCCCTACCCGCTCCCGCCACCGCTCCGCCGCGACAAATCCGTCGCGGGCTCGCGAGTTAGGCACCCTTCGTGGGTGCCTCCGCTACCAACCGGTGGGCTTCCACAGCAGTTCGCCGTCCGAGATTTTTATCGGGTTTGGGAGCTGGCTCTTCAGGTAGGCGTTCGCCTTGATCTTGATGTGTCCGTGGGCAATCGCTTTGAGTTCTGCGTTGTGCCGTCCGAATGGGAAAAGCGCCCACACCTTCTTCTCGGGCCAGCGGACCTTGGCTGTCCGAATAGCGGGCGCCAGGTCGGTATCGCCTGTGACCAGTACGACGGTATCACAGGCATTCAGCAGGAAGAGTTCCATCAACTTTACGGCCACGGCCACATCGGTTTCCTTCTCCTCGTGGCGCTTAAACGTCGCGCCGCAGGAGAAGCACATGACTTCTTTTTCCTTGAACCGCCCGAGCTGCACTTCGACGCCTGTGGTCTTGAGTGCGGCGACGTAGATGGCCTGTCTCGCCATTTTGTCTGGCCGCCACTCCGGTAACGCTGAGAAGTAAAAGATGCGCTCCAGGGTAGCGTCGCGGCCGATGGCGGAGAGGTAGGACCTGCACAGAGCGAGAAGGTCCAGCCACTTCATCGAGGCCGCTGGCTGTACTTCTGATGCTTCGATGATGGAGTGGTAGAGGTTGAAGCCGTCGACCAAGAAACAGACTCGATTGGGCAAGACCGGCCCCCCCCCAGAAGTCAAAACCCCCAGGCCTTGACCCGGGGGGACCCTAGCAGGCTTGCGCCTGCATCGGGGATGAGTGCCTCTTGACGACCGTTAACATAGCGATTTCGAGAATCTATGCAAGACTTCTAACGATCGCACCCGCTGCGACTTGCGCGTAGCCTCCTGTCCAAGGATTTCCCCAACTTTGGGGATCTGGTTCGCAGTGACGATTCGCGACGGGACTCTTGTCGGGAAACCGTCACATATCGCTGACAGGTTCGATCCCTACCCGCTCCCGCCACGCCGCTTCTTGTCCCTCTTAGGCCTCTCCTTGGCGAGGCCCTGTGCCCTCATCGCCCGCCGATACGCGACGGCGACGGCGTCAAAACGCAGGTGCAGCTCGTCCGCGAGATCGAACGGGACGATCTCCGGCCGTTGCGACTCGACGATCCGCTGGTCCTGATTGAAGATCACATCCTCAAATTCCTGCAGTACCCTGTCCGGCTGGTCGAAGTTGTAATTCCGGGCGACCAGGACGTAGCCGACGCTGCGCTCGCGGTCGACCGGCTGCGAGGCGAAGAAGTAGACCATCCCCTCGCGTCCGCCCCAGCCAAGGCGCAGGACGATCGTATAGGGAAGGTGGAGCTCGTACCGGCTGCGGCGCGTCGGTGCCTCGCGCTCTTCGTTCGCGAACACCGGAAACGACGCCGAGCCCCGCGCCTCGGGGCGGACGATCTCGTAGTGCAGGACGTGACCCTCGGTCCGCACCGTGTGCGCGGGCACGACGGGTCGCTTCGGATCGCCGAGGAGGCCCGGATGCACCCAGGGGAAATGCCCGAAGTCCGTGAAGTTCTCGACCTGACGCGACGAGTCAGCGTGCCACGCGTACGGCCCGGCTAAGACCACCTTCCAGTCGCTTGACTCGAGCTCCGGCACGTCCGGCAGCTCCCAGCGCGGTTCGTCGAGCGCGACCCAGACGAGGCCGTAGCGCTCCTGACAACGAAAGCGATCGATCCGCGCCTTGCGCGGCACACGGGTCGGGTCCTCGAGCTGGGGGATCGCGACGCACTGGCCACTCGTGGCGTAGCGCCAGCCGTGGTAGGGGCAGACCAGCTCGTCCCCCTGCACAGAGCCGAGTGATAGCGCTGTACCGCGGTGAATGCACAGGTCGGAGTGGGCGTGCACCGTGCCGGCGCCGTCGCGCCAGAGCACGATGCGCGAGCCGAGGAGTTCAGCCGGCGCCGGGCCGGCAGTGGTCGCGGTCGAGAAAGCGACCGGGTGCCAGCACCGCTGAAGCGCGATCGCGTCGCCCGCGGCGGATGGGGAGGGGGAGGGGGAGGGGGAGGGCGCGCTCCGTCTCATTCCAGCAGTCTCCAGTCGTCATCCGAGGTCAACGCATAGTCGAGAAACGTGCGACATCCGTACATCGTGCACGGGAACTCGGTGATCTCCTCCCGGTGCAGGTGGAACGTGAGGAGCCGGAGTTCTATCCACTTGAGCCCGGGCGCATAGTCGGGCCAGAAGGCGAAGAAGTACTCTTCGTGGCCGGTCGAGTCGCGCACCGTCAGCCGGTAGGAGCAACAGACGGGTGGCTCGTGGCACGCGTTCGAGTCGTGCACGCGGACGCCGAGATGGCAGACGCTTTCCAGGTCCTGGCGCCGCTCGATCTTCGCCAGCACCCCTGTCACAACGCGCTCCGGCGGAAACGCACAGCCGGCCACCAAGAGCACGGCGCCGAGCGCCGCAGCGACGAGCCGGAGTCGCTGAGGGTCTTCCTGGGTGTCGTTGAGTGACACGCCGCTGTCCCCCTTTACAGCACAAGCTACCACGCCGGGGGGGGGCCACGTCGCACCGCGTCTACAGGGATGCGACGGATGCGCATCAGACGCGGCGATGAGTCGAGCTCCCTCACCCGAGCCCGCGTGGCATCCGGCTTGCATTGCTACTCTGCGGCCCGCAGGAGTGAGCCGCGCCCCCGTCTCCGTTCGGTTGTGAGGAGCGAGGACTGGATTGTGGGCTCCCGGCCACTCCCTGCGGCGCCGCCAACCCGCCGTCCCCCTTTCATCCCAGGCCAGTTTCAGCCACGTCGCGAAAAGCGACGGGACGCCGTATTTTGAGCCGTGCTCTGGGGTTCCCAGCCCCCTCCCGTCCCCCGATCCGGAGCTTGGCCATGCCGGCCGTTCTCTTTCTCGCTTGGCTGGTGGCAGGCTTACGCGGTCCCGGTCCCGGTCCCGGTCCCGGGCTGGAGGCGCTGCCGAGTGCGGCCGTGCTCGTCGACTCGGACGCGCACCGGCTCGTGATCGAGCTGCCAGCCGTGGACGTACCGGCCGCGCACGGGGGCAACGAAGCGATGGTGGGGCTGCCCCTCTGCCAGCTGCTCTTCCCGGTGGACGCGTCCCTGCACAGCGCGCACGTGGAGCTCCTGGACGACGGCGGCCACGCGCTGCCTCACACGATGCTCCACCATTTCAATCTGAGTGATCCGGACCACCGGGAGCTTTTCCTCCCGATCGGCATGCATCTGCTCGCGGCAAGTCGGGAGACGCCGGCGATCACTGTCCCACGGCTCTTGTTCGGCTTGCCCCTCCAGCGCGGGCAGCGGCTCATCGCCGGTGCTATGCTCGCCAATTCGTCGGCCGTGGCGTACCACCACGTGCACGTCCGGCTGGTGCTGCACTACGTTCCCGGCGGGCTGCCGTGGCCGCTCTATCGCACCTACCCCTGGTCCATCGACGTCCAGTATCCCCTCGGCCGTCCGCCCACGGGAAGCAAGGCCTTCGACCTCGCACCGGGCCGCACCGAGCGGTTCTGGGAGGGGAGCCCGGCCATTCCCGGCTCCATCCTCGGCCTTGGGGGGCACCTGCACGACTACGGCGTGAGCCTCGAGCTCAGGGACATGACCACGGGCGAGGTGCTGTGGCGGGGTACACCGAAGACTGATGGAGCAGGGCGCGTCATCACGTTTCCCCTCGCCCGCTTCTACAGCTGGCGGCGGTTGGGCATCCACGTGATCCCCGCTCATACGTACCGCCTCACCGCGGTCTACGAGAACCCCACGGGAAAGGCGATCCGTGACGGCGGCATGGGCGCCGTGGCTGGTCTGTTCGTGCCCGACCGAGGCGCGACGTGGCCGGCCGTGGATACCGCGAACACCCTCTACCAGCAGGACCAGGCCGCCACGCTCCGGTCCGGGGGCGCAGAGGAGATGGCCGACATGATGATGGGGCATCACGCCGACCCATAAACACAACTTGCCACCGGGCGTGTGGCCGGCGTCACGCCGGCCGAAATAGTCGAGTAGGTAATTTCTCGTCGTGACCGGCATGCAATGGGGCCGTCTCCAAGTGGACGTGAACTGCGCGCTGCGCCGCGGGGCTTGGTACCGTGTGGCGCGCCTCGCTCCCCTCGAAGCCATCCTCGACGTCAACCGCAGGCCCCTCAAAGTCCCGCACTATCTCGTCCAAGTCGTCTCGCGGCCCCCTACCCGGTGGTCCGTGGTGCCGCGTCCTGACCAGGCGGGCGAGCTCCCGGCCGACTGGGGGCCGCACTACGGCGTCTGCCCCAGCTGCCGGGAGCGCTCCGCGCTGCGGGGGCGGCCCCGGCGGCTCGAATGCCCGCGCTGCCGGGGCGAGTTCGACGTGGCGTGGGACGAGGAGTACCTTCTGGGAGTCTGAACGGCTCGGCGGCGCCGCCGTGATCGGGAAGCGCTTCTACCATCTCTGCCGTATCGCACTGGGCCTGGGGCTCGTCGTGGCCTCCTGCAAGCCCCCAGCGCCGGTGCACTCCACTAATGGTCTGACCGCCCTCCGGACGTTCGGCGACTCCGTCACCACCCCCCGTCGCCCGCATCTCCGGGAAGGCGTGGATACCAACGACGCCCTCGCGTACTACCAGGCGGTCATGCCGCTCGTGAAGAATGGGTTTGAGCTGTCGACAGCCGAGGCCGCGCTGTACTGGGCCTCGCGATTGGATCCCTCCTGGGCGGACCCCGTGTACGCGCGGTCGCTTCTGCTCTTGCGAGCGGTCCGCAACGACGTCTTGGCTACGTTCTTTCAGACGCGCTCCGAGCGCGCGGCCCGGAGCGTGGCGTTGTCCGAGCGCCAGATGCAGCTCATGGACTCTCTGCGACGCGCGGCCTGGGCGCGGAATCCCTTCGTCTTCACCGGGCTCGACTTCCCCAGTTTCGTCCCGCGGCGCCGCGCCCCGCCCGAGGAGGCGGGACTGTACGCGTTCGAGAACCGGCAATTCGCCACCGCCGACAGTTTGTTCGCCGTCGCGCTGCGTAAGCACCCCGGCGAAGTCGGCATGCGCATCTATCGGGCGCAAGCGTTGTTCTATCTCGCCCGCTACGATAGCGCGGTGACCGAGCTCGAAATCGGACGGGACTCTTTACACGCGGTCGTGCAGCAGCATACCGCCCAGATTCTCCCGTCGACCGACATGTTCGAGTATGCGATCGGCATCGCCCGGGTTCAGCAGGGGGACTTCCGCGCCGCCCGGGCGGCGTATGAGCGGGCGCTCACGGAGAACCTCGCGTTCTATTGGATCCACGCGCGGCTGGGTGGCGCCGCGCTCGCGCTCGGTGATACCGCGTCGGCCCTGAGCGAGCTCCAAACCGCGGTCGAGATCAGTGGTCGCGATCCGGTGATGCACCTGTTTTACGGCGTCGTGTTGCATTCGGCGCGACGGTTGCCGGAAGCGGAGGAACAGCTGCGGCTCGCCGTCCAGCTCGACTCCGACTACGCAGAACCGTACTACCGTCTCGGCGCCGTCTACCAGGCGGAAGGCAAGATCCCGCAGGCCATCGCGCAGTACCACACGTTTCTCGCGCGCGCGCCGAAGCGCGACCGGGACCGTGCCACGGTCGCCTCCGCACTGGCAGCGCTGGGCGAGGCGCCGCCGGACTCCCGCTGAGGGCGGGGCGGGGGGGGGGTCAACCTCGCATCGCTCGTTCGACCTCCGCGAGGTTCGCGTCGATCTCGATCGGCCGGTTGGCGCGTGCCGGCCGCGGCTCGACCTCTTGATGGTAGCGGACCACGGTCCCCGGGTCCTTGAGGACGTGGCCGGTCAGCACGGCGACGACCCGATCGGCCTTCCCGATCACACCTTCACTGAGCAATCGTCGCACGCCGGCCACGGCGGCGGCGCTGGCGGGCTCGCATCCGATCCCCGCGCCATCCACCACCGCCTTGGCCTCGAGAATGTCGTCGTCGCTGACGGCGGTGACGACGCCGTTCGTCTCGCGAATCGCGCGCGCCGCGCGGTCGTACGAAACGGGGTTGCCGATATTGATCGCTGTCGCGAGGGTGTGGGGCGTGACCCGATCGCGCCGGGCAAACCCTGAGCGAAAGCCGAGCGCGAACGGAGCCGCGCCCTCGGCCTGTACGGCGGCCAGCCGCGGAACGCGGTCGATCACGCCCCACGCCCGAGCTTCCTCCAGCGCTTTCCCGAATGCCGCCGTGTTGCCGAGGTTTCCCGCGGGCACGACGATCCAGTCGGGTGGATCCCACGAGAGTTGTTGGAGCAGCTCCAGCACGATCGTCTTCTGGCCCTCGAGCCGGAACGGATTGACGGAATTGAGCAAATAGACGCCGAGGCGCTCGCTCGCCTCCTCGGCGAGCTCGAGGCAGTCGTCGAAATTGCCGCGCACCAGGAGCGTGCGCGCCCCGTAGGCGAGCGCCTGGGCCAGCTTGCCCGCGGCCACCTGGTCCTTGGGGACGAGGACCAACGCCGGCAGCCCGGCGAGCGCGGCATATGCCGCGAGCGAGGCGGCCGTGTTGCCCGTCGAGGCGCACGACACGGCGCGCGCGCCGATCCGTCGGGCCTGGGTCACGCCTACCGTCATCCCGCGATCCTTGAACGAGCCGGTGGGATTCTGTCCCTCGTGCTTCAGCAGCAGCCCTCCCCCCTCCCCGGAGCCGGCCCACCGGGCCACCGGCGCGCTGTCGAGCAGCGGCGTGTTACCCTCGGGGTAGGTGAGGACGTGCTCGCCCGCGGTCGGGAGCACGGCCTCGCGAAAGCGCCACACGCCGGAGGCAAGCGGGCCGCGCCATGTGCCGCGGCGCGCGTCGAAGGTCGCTCGCAGGGCCTGTCCGCCTTGCGCCGGCGCCTGGTGGCGTACCTCGAGCAGGCCGCCACAACGCGGGCAGCGGGGATGAGGGTCGGTTTCGGGAATCTCGCTGCCGCAGGCGGCGCACACCTGCCACGTCTGGGTAGTGCTCATGCGCCGGCGAGCTTGAGCACGTCGTTGAGAATGCCGCCCGCCGTCACGGCGGGCCCGGCACCGGGACCCGTGATGACGAGCGGATTCTTCTTGTAGCGCACGGTCGTGAAGATAAACTGGTTATCGGTGCCGTTGAGCGAGGCCATCGGACTCGACGCGTCCACGACCACGAGCCCCACCCGCACCCGGCGCCGGGTCACGATGGCGCGGTACCGCAGGACGCCGCGGCGCGCGCGCGCGGCTGCCACGCGTTTCGCCCACGCCGCATCGAACCGCTCGAGCGATCCGACGAAAGCGTCGAGCGGGAGCCGCTCCGCGCCGTCCGGGACCAGTGATTCAACCACGATGTCGCCGAGCTCCCCCGAGAACCCGAGCAGCCGTCCCAGGATCAACGCTTTGCGCGCCACGTCCATTCCGGAGAGATCGTCGCGCGGATCGGGCTCGGGATAGCCCTTCGCGATCGCCCCGCGCAACGCAGCGGAGAACGGGGCGCCACGGCCCATCTCCCCGAACAGATAGCCGAGCGTGCCCGATGGGCACCCCTCGATTTTCAGTACGCGGTCGCCCGACTCGACGAGCTTCTGGTAGGTGTCGATGATCGGGAGACCGGCTCCGACCGTCGCCTCGAGCAGCACGCGACGCCCGCGCGCGTGCGCGGCGGCGAGCAGCTCGTCGTACACGCGCCGGTCAGCGGCGACGGGGCGTTTGTTCGCGAGCACCACGTGCATGCCGGCGGCCAGAGCGGCCTTGAGCGTCTCCGTCGTGTCGGCTGCCGTGAGATCGACCAGGATCGGGTTGGCCAGGGCATGCCGCGCGATGAACGTCACGGCATCGCCGGCGTCGGCGCGACGTCCCCCGGGAGCCTTGGCGAGCGGCGTACGCTTGGCCTTGGCGGCCGCGAGGGTCGCGAGCCGGCGCGGCGACAGCCCGCGCGCGTCGAATACCACGCCGCTCCGGTCGATCAACCCGACGATGCGCAGCGTGAGTCCCTTGCGCTTCACCTTCGCGATCATCGGCGCGAGCGCCCGGCCGATCTGTCCGAAGCCGAGCAGCACGACGTCGGTCCGCTCGGGTTGCGCCACGGCTCCGCCCCCGATCTTCGAGAGCTGGAATGCCGCGTGGACCGCTCGCTGGGCGCGCGCCGCGTCCCGGCCCTCCACCACGAGCGAGAGGTTGAGCTCCGACGAGCCCTGTGCCGTCGCGATCACGTTGATGCCCGCCTCGGCGAGGGCGGCGAACACGCGGGCGGCGATCCCCGGTGTGCCCGCCATGCCGAGTCCCACCACGACGAGCGTGGCGAGGCCGGTCCGGACCTCCACGCCGTCGATCTCCTGCCGCGCGATCTCGCGCTCGAAGGTCTCTTCGAGACTCTTGCGCGCCCGCTTGGCGCTCTCCTCCGGCACGCTGAAGCAGATCGAGTGCTCGGAGGAGGCCTGACTGATGAGGGAGACCGAGATCTCTTCATGGTGCACGGCGGCGAACGTGCGTGCCGCGATCCCGGGCACGCCGAGCATTCCGCTGCCCGTCACCGTCAGTAGGGCCTGGCCCGGAATGGCCGAGAGCGCTTTGACCGGGTACTGCTCGAGCGTGCGGCGCCGCGAGATCTCGGTGCCGAGCGACGTCGGATCCGCGAACGGCCGGATGCGGATCGCCACGGGCCGCTTGAGCACCGGGATGAGGGCGCGGGGATGCAGCACCTTCGCGCCGTAATAAGCAAGCTCGGCCGCCTCGCGCACGTGCACCTGGGGCACGACCCGCGCGTCCGGGACGATGCGCGGGTCGGCGGTGAGGAGACCCGGCACGTCTTTCCAGAGCGAGACCTCTCGCGCCCCGAGCACGCGGGCGAGCAGCGTGGCGGTGAGATCCGAGCCGCCGCGCCCGAGCGTGGCCACCTGACCATCCGGCGTCGCGCCGAGGAACCCGGGGACGACGGGCACGGCGCCGCGTGCCAGCAGGGGCTGGAGGACGCGGCGCGCGGCCCGCTCCGTGCGGCGGAGGTCCGGGGACGCGTTGCCGAACGTGTCGTCGGTCTGAATCACGTCCGTCGCGTCCACGTAGGCGACCGTGCAGCCCGCGGCCTCGAGCGCCGCCGCGAACACGAGCGCCGACAGGCGCTCCCCGCGCGCGACGAGGTAGTCCACCGTCCGCGGCGTGAGCTCGCGGAGTAAGCCAAGCTCGCCCCCCAGGGGCTTGAGCTCGTCGACCGCCGCGTCGATGTGGTGGAGCAGCTCGTCGAGACGGCCGCCCCGGGGAACCAGCGCGCGTGCCGCCTTTGCGTGTTGGGTCCGCAGTGTCTCGGCTGCCGCGCGCACCTGGGACGTCTCGCCTCGGGTTGCGCGTCGCGCCGCTTCGAGCAGCGCATCCGTCACGCCACCCATCGCCGAGACCACCACGACCTGAGGCGCGGGCCGGTGCGCCAGCACGATCTCCACCGCGCGTCGCACGCCGGAAGCGTCGGCGAGTGACGCACCGCCGAACTTGTGGATGTGAGGGGCGCGTGAGACGCGGGCCATGATTACGTCAGTCGATTCGGAACCCGCCCGCTGGGCGGGCGGTGACGAAGCTCTCCGCGGCGGTGCCGCGGGCGCGCCACGCGCGAACCATCGCCTCGCTCACCGCGTCGGCGTGCGAGCGCGGGCTCACCGCCAAGACCGTCGGTCCCGACCCGGACAACGTCGCCCCGTAGGCGCCGGCGGCCGCCGCAGCGGCGGTGACCTCCGCGTATCCGGGGACGAGCTGGACGCGGAACGGCACGTGCAGGAGGTCGTCCAGCGCGGCGGCAAGGAGCCGCGCGTCCGCATGGGCCAGACCGTGGACCAGCGCCGCGGCCTTCGCCGCCGCACGCACGGCCTGCTCGTGGGGCAGAGTGGCAGGCAGCACGGCGCGCGCGCGTTTGGTTTCCACCGTGAAGTCCGGTACCGCGAAGACCAGGGCGATCGAGTCGTGCACCACCAGGGATGCGACGATCGGACCGTTGGGCGGTACGCCGGGAAGGACGAGCTTCGCCCCGCCGTGCACGGCCGGCGCCACATTGTCCGGATGCCCCTCGAGCTCGGCGCAAAGCGCCATCAGATCCTCGCGGTCGAGGTCGAGACCGAGGACGGCAGTCGCGGCGGCGGCGCCGGCCACGGTCGCGGCCGCGGACGACCCGAGCCCTCGGGCGATCGGGATGTCCGACTCCGCGATGAGCGAGAGCCCGGTGGGGACGGTGCGACCGGCCTTGCCGCACGCTGCGGCGACGCCGCGTATCAGAAGGTCCCGGTCCGGTGGGACGTCGAGCACACCGAGCGCGCCACGTCGCTCCAGCGTCGGGGCCGCGCTACCCTTTTCAGTGACGGTGACCGTGACGGCGAGCCAGCGGTCGACCGCCACGCCGACGCAGTCGAACCCGGCCCCGAGGTTCGACGTAGAGCCGGGCACCCGCACGGTCACGCGCGCTCGCATCGGTGTAAGTTCATATCTATCTCGCGCCCATGAAAGGAGCGCGCGTGCCGCAGACGATCCGCGTCGGCATTCTCGGCGCCACCGGAACGGTGGGCCAGCGCTTCCTGCAGCTGCTCGACGGCCACCCGTCGTTCGTGGTCACGGCTCTTGCCGCGTCCGACCGCTCCGAGGGCAAGCCGTACGCTGAGGCGTGCACCTGGCGGCTGCCCGGCGACGCGCCGGCCGCCGCCGCTCGTCTCCGGGTGCAGGCTCCCGAGCCTCCACTCGACTGCGACCTGGTCTTCTCAAGCCTGCCAGCGGACGTCGCCGGCCCGGTGGAGACGCGCTTCGCGCGGGCCGGATATCCGGTGATCAGCAACTCATCGACTCATCGCATGAGCGACGTGGTACCGCTGATCATTCCGGAGGTGAATCCGGATCACCTGAAACTGCTCGACGCCTGCCGGGAGGCGACGGCGGGGAGCGGGGGGGGCTCACGCGGGTTCATCGTCACCAATCCCAACTGCTCCGCGGTGATGATCGCCCTGACGTTAGCCCCGCTCGCCGCGCGGTTCGGAGTCCGAGCCGTGGTCGCCGCCACCCTCCAGGCACTCTCGGGAGCTGGGTACCCCGGCGTCTCGGCGCTCGACATCACGGACAACGTCATTCCCTTCATTGCCGGTGAAGAAGAGAAGATCGAGCAGGAAACGCGAAAGATCCTGGGTCGGCTGGAGGGCGAGGGTGGAGGAGGTCGTGTGCGGGTCGCGGACTTCCCGGTGAGCGCTCAGTGCCACCGCGTGAACGTGGTGGATGGGCACATGGCGGCCATTCGAGTGACGCTCAATCGCTCCGCTGATCTATCGGAGCTGCGCGAGGCCTTCGCGTCGTTTCGCGGCGTCCCGCAGCAACTCGGCCTGCCGAGTGCGCCGGAGCGGCCGATCGTCGTTCGCGATGAGCCCGACCGCCCGCAGCCGCGGCTCGATCGGGACGCGGGGCGGGGCATGAGCGTCACGGTGGGTCGGATCGCTTCCGACGGCGTGATGGGACATCGCTTCGTGGCGCTGAGTCACAACACCATCCGGGGCGCGGCGGGCGCCGCGATTCTCAATGCCGAGCTGCTGTTGGCAAAGGGCTACCTGACGTCGCAGGACTAAACGCGTCGTGTGCGCTGCGCTCGTGTGCGCCGCGTCACACCCACGTTGTCATCGCCGCCGCTGTGACTTCGGTCCGGTTGTGCCAGTCTTCCGTGCAGTGGGGACGCCGTTAACAGCTGCAACCTGCGCGTCGTCTAACCGGCCGTCACCATTCGCGCCCGCACTCGAACCATCGGAGGGTTTCGCTGTATGCGCCGTATTTCACGGAGTGCCCGGCACCTCGTCGCCGGCTCGATCAGCGCCGCGCTGCTCGCGGCATGTAATAACTCGACGTCTCCCAACGCGGTCGTGACGCAGGCGGAAGCCAACGCCGTCGCCGAAGTCGTCGCGACGGACGCGGCCTCGCTGTCGGCGGGCGCGACATTCAACGGCTCTACCGGCACGCCGTTCGCGGTGAGTCCCATGATGGGGGCGCCGGTGATGCCCGCGACGACGGCGAGCTGCACGCCGACCAAGAGCCCCGCCTCGCCCACGAACTCCGACGGCGATCCGGTGCCCGATTCCGTGCGCGTCGATTTCGCGGGCTGCACTTTCACGAACGGCTCGTTCACGGCGACGCTCAGTGGGACGATCGACTTCATCGACCCGACACCCACCGTCACGGACATGGCGCTCAAGACGAGGGCCACGGATTTTACGCGCACATTCACCAACACCGCGACGGGCCAGACACGCTCGGCGGTGGAGAACGGAGTCCGTTGGGTGGCGGGGAGCGCCGACCAGATCTCGCTTGCCGACACGCTCCAGACTGACTACACCTTCGCCACGGGCGCCACGGCGTCCCACGTCCGCAAATGGGCGTCGCTCTTCACGGCCGACCAGGCGGGGTCGATCCAGATCGGCTCGCCCCTCCCGAGCGGCACTTGGAGCATCGCGGGCAGCTCGACCTGGACGTCCGGCGCGCTCAGCTATTCGTTGTCGGCCACGACCAGTCAGCCACTGCATTTCAACGCCAGCTGCACCGTGGATCCCCGGTTCGACTCGGGGACGCTGGTCATCGCCGTCACCAAGAACAGCGCGACGAGCAACGTCACGATCCAGTTCACGGCTTGCGGTCAGTACACGGTGACCCGGTCGTAGACCGTCTTTCATCAGTATTGACGGGCGAGGCCCGATCCGGCTGCGGATCGGGCCTCGCGGCTTTATAATGGGGCTTCTGATCCACGCCCATGTCGTGTTGAATCCCGCCGCCGGGCGCGGCGCGGCGGCGCGCGCCCTGGACCCGGTCGCGCGCGAGTTCCGCCGCCAGGGATGGGCGGTCGAAGTCACGCGCACCCAATGCCCCGGCCACGGGGCCGAACTGGCGTCGCAGGCGGCGCGCGCCGGCGCCGACTGCGTCGTGGCCCTCGGCGGCGACGGGACCGTGCACGACGTGGCCAACGGCCTGCTGGAGCAGGGCGGCGACACCGCACTGGGCGTGGTGCCCATCGGGACCGGGAACGATTTCGCGAAGCTCACCGGGGTGTACCGGCACAGCCCGATCCGGGCGGTGCAGCGGCTGGTGACGGCTCAGACCGCGACCTTCGACGCGGGGCGCGCCGCCGGGGAGTACTTCGTCAACAGCGTCGGATTCGGGTTCGGGCCCGAAGTCGTGAGGGTGCGGAACAGCATGCCGGGCTTGTCCGGCTTCGCGTCCTATTTTGTACCGGTGTTCCGTGCCTTCGCCCGGTTCCGCCCCCCGCATTTCGAGGTGCGGGCGCGCGGATTTTCGGAAACGGGGTACATGATGATGGTGGAGGTGTGCAACGGCACCACGGCCGGCGGCAGCTACCGGTTCGCGCCGCAGGCCCTTCCGGGCGACGGTCGCCTGGATGTGTGTCTGGTCCGCCGGGTCTCGCTGCCACGCTTTCTGCTGGCCGTGCCGCGCGTGATGCGCGGGACGCACGGCACCATGCGGGAGGTCGCCATGTTTCAAACGCGCGAAGTCACCATTCGTTCGCTCGACGGGCCCCTCGTGCTGCACCTCGACGGGGAGCTGCGCGAGCCCGTGGCGCGCGAGTGTACGGTCCGCATCGAGCCGTCGCGGCTGAAGGTGCTGGTAGCGAGATGATGCAGACGGCTAGACGGTTAAACGGCTGGACGGCTAGTGCGGCGAGCATCGCGCTCTTTCTAGCCGCCTACCCGTCTAGCCGTCTAGCCGCCCAGGTTCCCGATACCACCCGTCCCGCGCCGATCATTACCACCGGCGCGACGGTCGTGCCGACGGACACCACGCATCGCGTTCGCCCGATGGGTGCCTTCCTGCGATCGTTCGTCCTGCCCGGATGGGGGCAGGCCGCGACCGGCCGGAGAGTGACCGGCGCGTTCTTCGCGGCCTGGGAGGGCCTCGCCGCGATGATGACCCTCAAGGCCCAGTCGGAGTTTCACTACCTCAGGGAGTCCCGGTCCTTCAACGTGGATGCCAAGCGGCAGGAAGTGCAGGACTGGCTGGTGCTCTGGGTCTTCAATCACCTCTTCTCCGGCGCCGAGGCGTTCGTCTCGGCCCATCTGCAGGATTTTCCCAAGGACTTGAAGATCCGAGCATTTCCTGATGGACCAGGAGGGCGGGGCATGGGGATTGGCGTGAGCCTGCCGCTGCAGCGGTGAACGCCGCGCCGCTCGGCGTCTTCGACTCGGGGATCGGCGGTCTCACCGTCGCCCGCGCGGTGTTCGAGCAGCTGCCGCACGAGTCGGTCATCTACTTCGGCGACACGGCCCGCGTCCCCTACGGTCCCAAGTCGCCCGACACGGTACGCCGCTACGCGAGCGAGATCCTCGCCTACCTACTGGGCAGGGGCGTGAAGTCGCTCGTCGTGGCCTGCAACACCATCAGCGCGCATGCGCTCGACTACCTCGCGGAGCGCTCGCCGGTCCCCATCGTGGGCGTAATCGAGCCCGGTGCCCGCGCCGCCGTCGCGGCCACGCGGTCGGGGAACATCGGCGTGATCGGCACCGCGGGCACGATCGCGAGCGGGGCCTACGAGCGCGCGATCAAACGGCTCCGCCCGGACGCCAGGGTGTGCGCGCGCGCGTGTCCCCTCTTTGTCCCCCTCGTGGAAGAAGGCTGGTTCGAGCATCCCGCCACCGAGCTCATCGCTCAGGAGTACCTCGAGCCCTTGCGGCGGGCCGGCGTGGACGTCTTGGTGCTCGGCTGCACGCACTACCCGCTCCTCAAGCCGTTGCTCGCGCGGGTGCTCGGTCCCGAGGTACGCCTCGTCGACAGCGCCGAGGAGACCGCGCGTGTCGTGGCGCAGGACCTGGCCCGGGGCAACCTGACCGCCGATCCGGGACAGCGCCCGACGCATCGCTTTGTCGTCTCGGACGATGAGCCCCACTTCCGCAAGGTGGGGGCCAAGTTCCTCGGAGAAAAGCTGCAGCACGTGGAGGTGGTGCCGCTGGGTTAGAACTGTTTCAGCTCCACGCTGTCCCGCGTCACCACCGCATACCTGCCGCCGTCCAGAAACGCTCCCGGATTCAGGTACGCCCTTCGGTTCGGCAGCTGGATCAACGCCGGGCGATGGGTATGAGCGAGAATCGCAAGCTCGAGATCCGGCCGCCGGCCGAGCAGCTGCTCCACGTACTGGGCCTGGGCTCGCTCGGCGCGATCGAGCACCGCCTTGTCGCGCGTGTTGTCCGCCAGGCGACGGGACAATTTGTGCGCCACCCAGAACCCGAGGTCGGGGTGCAGCATGCGGAACACGCGGATGGTCGCCGGATGTCGCGTGATGCGGTGCATCAGCTGGGCGCTCCAGTGCTGCTCGGTGAGCCCGTCGCCGTGGGCGATGAACGCGCGCCGCCCCGCGAGGTCCACCTCGGCCTGGCCCGGGTAGAAGGCGATCCCCAGATCGTGAATCAGGAAGTCGCCGCCCCAGCGGTCGTGGTTCCCGCCCACGAACGTGATCGGGATGCCGCGGCTCCGTAAGGCATGGAGCTTGGCGACGGTGCCGAAGTGACGCCGCGGAATCACGGACCCGTACTCGAACCAGAAGTCGAACAGATCGCCGTTGATGACGAGCGCGTCGCCGAGATCCGGAACGGCATCGAGAAAGCGATGGAACGCCGTGGCGACCGCGGGCGGGACCTGACCGAGATGCGCGTCGGCGACGACGAGCACGCGCGAGGCTGGGGAAGGCACGGCCCCAAGCTAGGAATGCCGGCCGAGGCCCGCAAGCGCGTGTCCCATTTGACTTTTCGAGACGGCGCGTGGATGTTGCCTCGCCGTGATCAGCTCGATAACCCTGCGCGTCAATTACTCCGAAACCGACCAGATGGGCGTCGTTTATCACGCCAACTACCTGATCTGGTTCGATCGCGCCCGAACCGAGCTGATGCGCGACACGGGTCTCACGTACAAGGAGCTGGAGCAGCAGGGCATCTACCTCGCCGTGTCCGACGTGAGCGTGCGTTACCGAGGCGCCGCGCGCTACGACGACCTCGTGGAAGTGCGTTGCTGGGTGCGCGAGCTCGCGTCGCGGCGCGTCACGTTCGGGTATGCCGTGGAGCGCGCGGCGACCGGCGAGCTGCTCGCCACGGGCGTGACGTCGCTCGTCTCGCTCACGCACCAGCACACCCTTACGCGCATCCCGCCGCATGTCATCGACCTCCTCAAGCCCGTTCCCGATCCGATTCGCCTGTAGAGCCGCGGTGGTTGGGCTCGCGGCCGTGGTGGCGCTGTGGCCCCGTCCCGGCGCCGCGCAGGAAGAGGCGCGTGTCACCGAGGAGCTGGCGCGCCTGCTGGCCGCGGCCGACACGCGCGTGTACGACCCGACACTGTTCGCGGTGACGCTCCGCGACACCGATCCGTTCGTGCGGCGCCAGGCGGCGCTCGCCGCCGGGCGCATTGGAGACTCGGCGGCCGTCGGTCCACTGATCGCCGCGCTCGCGGACCCCGCGCCTCCCGTTCGCGCGACGGCAGCCTTCGCGCTCGGCCTGTTGAAGCCGCGGCGCGCCGTCGCCCCGCTCGCCGCGCTCGCGCGCGTGGAGCCCGAGGCGATCACCGCGATCGCGAAAATCGGTGGCGACGAAGCAGCGGCCGCGCTGCGCGGCTTGCTCGAGAGCCGAGCGCTGCCTCCCCCGCCCACCGCGCTCCTCGAGGCGTGGCGACTGGGCACGCAGGCCCCCGTCGCTCAGCTCCTCGCTTTCGTGCACGATCCGGATGCGGGTCGGCGCCGAGCCGCGGTCTACTCCCTCGCCCGGCTGCGCGTGGCGCGGGGCGCCGAGGCGCTGGTCGCCGCCCTCGGAGACGCGGATGCCGGTGTGAGAGTCGTCGCGCTGCGTGGCCTGAGTCGGACCCTCACGGATAGCGCCACGCTCGACGCGCGCGATGTCGCCCATCGCGTCAGCGCCCTGGTGACCGATCGCGACCCTCACCTACGCGTGAACGCGCTACGCGCGCTCGCGAGCTTTCGAGACACCGGGCTCGCGGCCGTGGTGCTCCCACTGCTCGCCGACGGCGACGTGAACGTCGTTGTCCAGGCCGAGACCACGCTCGGCGTCCTGGGTGGGATCCGCGCCGCGGCAGCGCTGAGCGAACGACTGACGAGCGCCACGTTCGCGTTGCGGCGACAAGCGGCGATCGCCCTCGCTCAGGCCGACAGCGCCGCAGGAGTGACGGCCGCCACGGCGCTGGCGCGCGAGACCGACTGGCGCTGGCGCAGCGTGGCCGCGGAGGCGTTCGGGGCGGCGAAGGATCGCGCAGGACTCGAAGCGCAGCTCGCGGATCGGGACGGTCGCGTGGTCGCGCAGGCGCTCCAGACGCTGGGACGCATCGTGCCCGACAGCGACGCCCGCGCGGCGAGCCTGGCCCGCGATCTGTTGGAGCATGCCGACGCGGCGGTGCGGAGCGTCGCCGCCGATCTGCTCGCGCGCCACCCCGCCGTCACCGACGTGGATCGGCTCCGCAGCGCGTATCTGTGCGCCGCGCAGGATTCATTCAACGACGCCCGCCTGTCTGCCGTGGCGGCGCTGGCCGCGATCGCGGGCACGGGACCTGACGGGCGTGCGGCCGTCGCGAGCGGGTTCGTCGCCCGCGTGCCGCGCGCGGATGATTACCTCGTGCGCCGGCTCGCGGTCGAGAAGCTGCCGGATGCCGCGGTCGCCTGGGGTCCCGTGGCGCCGATCGCGACGGGGCAGGCGGTGGACGAGTATCGCGCGCTCGTGCGACGCTATCTCCTCCCGGCCCGCCAGGGTCAGCCCGCCCCGCGAGTGACCGTCGAAACCGACCGCGGGCGGCTGGTCGTCGAGCTCCTCCCGGCGGAAGCGCCACTCACGGTTGCAGCCTTTCTCAGCCTCGTGGACCGGCGCTACTTTGACGGATCGCACTGGCATCGCGTGGTCCCGAACTTCGTCGTGCAGGACGGCGACCCGCGCGGCGACGGCTGGGGTGGACCGGCGTTCGTGTTGCGGGACGAGATCAACCCAGTGCGCTATCAGTCGGGGACCGTCGGCATGGCCCTCTCGGGGCCGGACACCGGAGGCAGCCAGTTCTTCATCACCCATTCCCCGCAGCCACACCTGGACGGGACGTACACGGTGTTCGGTCGTGTGGTGGGTGGACGCGATGTGCTGGAGCGGATCTCGCAGGGTGAGGGTATCCGGAGTGTTCACCGCTGAACACCTACGACAGGTTTAACTGTTGAGATTGCAACGCGTTCTGCTTGACCGGCGGAAAGCGCTCTTCTACATTGGCGCGTGCGCCGTGTTGGCGGGCTGTCCGCGGGTTGCGCCGCTCGTGCCGATCCCGCTCGCGGCGGGTAACCGGGATAGTGCGGTCGTGTGGGCCGGCGCAACGCAGCCTACCGCCCGCATGGCGATTCGTTTCCACTGGAAGTATCAGGACGACGAGAAGCGGTGGGGCGGGCGAGGACAGGCCCGGATTGCGGCGCCCGATTCCTTGCGCTTCGATTACGTAGGACCGCTGGGGCTCGGGGCGGGGGCGGCCGCCGTCGTGGCCGATTCGACGATCTGGGCGGACCCCGAGAAGAACTTCCGCTCACTCGTTCCCGCGGTGCGCATGTTGTGGGCGGGTCTCGGCATCGTGCGGCCGCCGAGAGCGGATGCCATGGTGTTTCGCGGTGGAGGCCCCGACTCATCGGTCGAGATCTGGCGGTTCGTGCAGGGTGAGGATACGCTCGATTACCGACAGACTCGGAGCAGCCCCCGTGTGCTCGAGGCGGAGTGGCGGCAGCAGGGCAAGGTGCTGGCGCGCAGCCGAACGGAGCTCGACGCTCGCGGGCTCGCGGCGGGCGCCCGCATCGTTTTTCCAGAAGGGCGGGCCCGTTTTGAGCTCACGGTGGTCTCGATTGACACGACGGCGGTGTTCGATCCGGCGATTTGGCGCGGGCGCCGTTAGCGCGCTCGTCCTCTCCCTGTCCGGCTGTCTCTACGGCTTCAAGGGCGGCGGCCTGCCCAACATCAAGACCGTCGCGATTCTCCCCTTCGACAACCAGACCGCCGAGCCGGCACTCACGAAGGAAGTGAACGACGCGGTGCTCGAGGCGTTCCAGGGGCGCCTGGGCCTCCGGCTCGCGGGCGAGAACAGTGCCGATGCCGTCGTGCGCGGCAAGGTGGTCCGCTACGACGCGGACGTGCCGCTTTCGATTCAGGCTGGTGTCGGTCGTACCGATGTGACGCAGCGGCAGGTCTCGATCACGGTCGACGTCGAGATCCTCGATCAGCGCGAGGGCAAGACCCTCTGGCAGCGACAGGGCTTGAGCGAGGTCGGTGCCTACTCCCCGCCGCAGGAAGCGAATGGCCGCAAGGCGGCGCTCCAGAAGCTCGTGCAGGACCTGGTGGACGGGGCCCAATCGCAATGGTGAGCCGCCGCGGCGCGAGCTCGCTGGGCTGTCTCTTCTCGTTGCTCCTGTTTGTCGGTGCGTTGTATTACGGCGTCAACATCGGCGAGCTGTTCTTCCGGTACTATCGGCTGCTCGATGAGATGCAGTCGCAAGCGCAGCTGGCGCCGTCGCTCGATGACGGCACGATCCGCCGCCGCATCCAGGCGGCGGCCACGGACATCGGGCTCCCGGCCGCGGCCCAGCAGGTGCGGATCGTCCGCCGGGCGTCTCCGCGTGAGATCGTGATCGAGGCGGAATACTCCGAGTCGGTCGACCTCCCCTTCTTCAACCACACGTTCAACTTCCATCCCAAGGCTACTCAGCCTCTTTAGCGCAGCGGCCGGGGGGGGCGACCTCGACGTCGCGCGCTTCTTCGCGATCCTCGCGGTGATGCTCCTCGTCGGCAAGTTCGCCGGCGAGGCATTCGAGCGGCTGCGCCAACCCGCGGTGATCGGTGAGCTCCTGGCGGGGATCGTGCTCGGGGCGGGAGTCCTCAGGGTGATCCCGACCGCGCCCGATGACCCGCTCACCGGGGTGTTCCGGCTGCTCGCGCAGGTGGGCGTCGTGGTGCTCCTGTTCGAGATCGGCCTCGAAACGGACCTGAAGGCGATGCTGCGCGACGGCCCGGCCGCGGGTGCCGTCGCCGTCGTCGGCGTGATCGTGCCGTTTGCGCTCGGCTTCCTGTATTGGCGGTCGGGATGGCACGGGTACGAGCACACCGCCAGCGATCCCTTCTCGACGGCGATCTTCGTCGGCGCCACCCTCACGGCCACCTCCGTCGGGATCACGGCCCGTGTGCTCAAGGACCTACGCGCGCTCCAGACGCTCGAGGCGCGTCTCATCCTCGGTGCCGCGGTGATCGACGATGTGCTGGGACTCGTGATCCTGGGCGTGGCATCCGCGCTCGCGGCTGGGACGGCGTTCACCGTGCACGGCGCGCTGCGGGGGCTCGGTGCGGCGGTTGTGTTCCTGTTTCTCGCCCTCTGGATCGGCGTGCGGATCGCGCCGCGGTTGTTCGGCCTGGTGGACCGCATGCGGGTGCGGGGCATGCTGCTGGTGACGGCCTTTGCGTTTCTGCTGCTGCTCTGTGTCCTCGCCGAGCGCGCGGGGACGGCGCTCATCATCGGCGCGTTTGCGGCAGGCTTGATCCTCTCCGAGACGAACCAGTTCGACGTGATCGAGGAGCGCGTCAAGCCGCTGGCGGATGTGTTCACGCCTATCTTCTTCCTCAGTATCGGCGCGGCGGTCGACGTGCGGATGTGGAATCCATTCATTGCGGAGAATCGCCAGACGCTGGCGATCGCGCTGGTCCTGCTTGCGATCGCCCTGATTGGAAAGCTCGCGAGCGGGTGGGCGGTCCCGTGGCGGCGGTTCAACCGCCGCGCGGTAGGCATCGGGATGGCGCCCCGAGGCGAGGTCGGGTTGATCTTTGCGCAGCTCGGACTCGCGGTGGGGATCCTCTCGAACCGGTTGTTCGGCGCGATCTTGTTCGTCGTGGTAGCGACGACGCTCGTCACCCCGCCGCTGCTCACCTGGGCGCTGAAGGCCGGTAGCACGGCGGATCCCGAGGAGGCACGTGAGCACGTCTGACAAGGTTCGCACCCTGGAGGACGCCGTCCGCTGGCGCAAGCACGCGAGCGGCACGGGGCCGGGGCCGGTGGTGTTCACGAACGGCGTGTTCGACCTCCTGCACGTGGGGCACGTGGCATTGCTCGAGGCCGCGCGCAACGAGGGGGCAGCGCTCGCGGTGGGCGTGAACAGCGACGCATCCGTGCGGCGGCTCGCGAAGGGCGGCGATCGACCGGTGGTGCCGGGCGTGGAGCGCGCGCGTCTCGTTGCCGCGCTCGCTGCCGTGGACTGCGTGGTGTTGTTCGACGAGGACACACCGCTCGCGCTGATCGAGCGCCTGCGCCCGGACGTGCTCGTGAAGGGCGCCGATTACACGCGCGACGCGATCGTGGGCGCCGACCAGGTGGAGGGCTGGGGTGGGCGCGTCGTCAGGGTCCCGTTGGTCTCTGGCATATCGACAACCGAGCTCTTGACGCGTTTACGGAGGTCATCCCGCTGACACCCGCTCCCGGCTCCCCGCTCCCTTCTTCCTCGAAGCTCCTCATCGCCACCCGCAACGAGGGGAAGATCCGGGAGATGCGCGATCTGTTTGCTGGTCTTCCGTTCACGCTCGATTTCCCGCAAGATCGCTTCCTGGAGCGCCTGCCGGACGAGCGTGATCTCGAGCGCGGCACGAGCTTCGCCGAGAACGCGGTCGCCAAGGCGCGCTATTTCGCGAAACGGTCCGGCGAGCCGACGCTCGCCGACGACTCGGGGCTCGAAGTGGACGCGCTCGAAGGCGCGCCGGGCGTCTTCTCGGCCCGGTGGGCGCAGATGCACGGATCGGGGCAGGGGGACGCGGCCAACAATGCGTTCCTGCTCGAGCGGCTGGCCGCGGTGCCCGACGAGGGCCGGACCGCGCGGTATCGCTGTGTTGTGGCATATCTCGAGACGCCGCTCGCCAAGCCACAGCTCGTCGAGGCCACCTGCGAAGGGCGGATTCTCCGCGAGCCGCGCGGGAGCGGCGGCTTCGGCTACGATCCGTTGTTCTTCTCGACCGAGCTGGGGATGACGTTCGGCGAGGCACCGAGCGCCGCGAAGCACCGCGTGTCGCACCGTGGCCGGGCCGTGCGCGCGCTGGTCGAAGTGCTGGTGCGTCGCCCGAAGTGACCGGTCAGACGCAGGCTTTCGCGCGGTTCGACCAGAGGAGCTGCACCACGTAACGGTCGAGCTTCCTGTTCTGCCACGCGCAGATGTCGCCGATCTCTCCCTGACTGTCGTCGTACCACCCCTGCGGCGGGATCGGATCCGTGATGGCTTCGGCGAGCTCGTGCGAGCAGATCGAGGTGAGCGCGTCGAGCGGACCGATGCCGCCGAGGCAGCCGGCGCAATTGGGGTAAGGGACGACGGCGTAGAAGACCTTCGAGTTGATGTGGTCGTGATAGCCGCAGAACGCCTGGCACGACCGGTCGCCACCCGCGGCCACGGAGACACCGGGCGGCACGAACACAAAGTAGAGCATGTTCGGTCCGGCCGGCGGGAACGTCGTCTTGCCCGAGAGCTGTCCCTGGAGCATCTGCCGGATTTGCGTATCGGTGACGTTCGAGCCGGGCTCGGGCGTCGTCACCGTGGCGGTCCCCGCGAAGCGGCCGCGGCCGATCGTGTAGTCCGACGTGTTGTACTCGCCCAGCTGGTCCACGTAGGCGCTCGCGACAATGAACCGGAAGAAGTCGTTGAGCGTGGTGATGACGCTCTGCTGCGCGGATGCATTCCACGCCTGTCCCCAGAAGACCGTGAAGACCTGGACGGCGGTCATGAGCGGGCCGCCGCGATAAGTGAGCTCGGTGCCCGGCGGTGCGGCGATTCCCGGGGCGGGGGCCAGTAGCTCCCGCGGGATGAAGAGGGGGACGATCCGCACGTGATCGTCCTGGGCGAGAGGGATGGGTTGCCGTTTCGGATGACGCGAGGGTTTGGGAGTCATGCGGTTGTGTTACCCACGCGGGGCGTGTTTGTGCGGTGATGCCGCACCGATGATACATTCGGTGCGATTGCGTGACGCCAGGATGGCCGGCGATGAGCATCCGACGATTTAACGTGCTGTGCGGTTGTGTGCTGGTCCCGATCATGGCCGCGGGTCAGACGGCGGCACGCGCCTGCGACCCGATGGCTCCTCCAGCTCAGGTCCTTCGAGTTGCGCACACGCTGTACGGTCAGGTTCGCTTGCCGCGGGGCGCGCCGGTGTCGGTGCAATCGTACGCGAGGCAGCTGCTCCGTGCATTCGCGGACCGTTTTGCGCTGCCGAACCCTCTGAAACTCGGGGCGTGGGGGAGCGGGATCTACGTGCGGAAGGATTCGCTCTCCGCTCTCCAGATCGACAGCGGGTGGATTCACCCCGATCTCCCGCTCGCGGCCTATGTCGTCATCAATCGCAATGGCACACTGCGCCGGGTGGTCGTGGCACAGACCACGCTCGTCCCGGGCCTCGATTCCGCGCTGCTCGCGCCTCTCGAGGCCGTCGTCGACACATCGTTGCTTCCCGCCGCTCTGCTCGAGGGCACGCGCGACAGTGTGGTTCTGTACTTCGAGACGAGCATCGACCCCTCTGGAGCCGCTGCCCTCGATTCCGCTACGCTGGTGCAACCGCTCGTCCGGGTCTCGTTGCCCCATGTGCGTCTCCAACGCTGGCCGCGGCTCCTCAACGGGAGCCGCAATCTGCCGTACCCGACGCGGGGCGGGCAATTCATCCCGGCGGATGGGATGGTGCATGTGCAGCTGACCGTGGGGGCGGACGGCCTGGTAGCGCCGGGCTCGCTCCGTCTGCGGGATGCGACCTCACCGGAGTTCGTCCAGGAGGTGTACGACGAGGCGGCGCGCATGCGATTCGAGCCGGCCACGAGTGGGGATTGCGCGATCGCCATGGTGATCGATCAGGTGTTTCGGTACCGGCATAGCTATATCCTCCCGCGGCCTTAGCATGTTTTTTCCTCGCTGTCTCGCTAGTTTGTTGTCATCGCGCGAGGCGTCTAGCCGTCTGTTCGTGTGTGCGTCTGTGCGTCTGCGCGTCTGTGCGTCTGTGCGTCTAGTCTTTCGGGGCGTAGCGCAGTCCGGTAGCGCGTCTGGTTTGGGACCAGAAGGTCCCGGGTTCAAATCCCGGCGCCCCGACTACGTAGCGAATCGTTGGCGAAGTCGTTGGCGAACTTGGTGCGGGGGTTCAGCCCCGCTTCAGAATGGGCCATACCGCTGCCGCCTCTCCTCAAGCAACAGCCAGCTACTTCATGCGATAGTGGCCCTACCGCGGAGCGTCGTGCCCGTCGCGCGCCACACGTAGAGCCGCTTCGAGCAAGGCCTTCACCACTTTGAGCGAATCGTCGCACTCCACGATGACGTGCCTCAGTTCCGGGATGAACCGGTCGATGGCGGGCGCGAGGTCATCCTGCAGCTCTCGGTGCATCACAATGAGCGCAAGGTAGACCGACATACATCGGTCACTCGGAACATTGCCCAGGCGTCGGCTCTCGAAGAGCAACTGCCGGCCTTGTTCCAGTGCTGCACCGACGGCGAGGCTCAGGTTCTCGTGGGCCTGGCTCATGGCCTGTGCCGGCTCATCTAGCGAACACGCCGCTTCACGTCGCTGGGGCCCTCTGCAGCGCACTCGTCACAGACACGAATCACGCCTTGTGCTTGCGCGTTCGGAGAGCCGCCGGAGATGAGTCGTCGACCGGGGACGACCGACACGACGTGGGTCACCGGATGGGCGCGGCACAACACACAGATGTCCTTGGCCATCGGGAGTTGTTAGGCTGACTCTCTATTCGCGGGTGTTGGGCCTGATCGTGTAGACGTATCCGTACCGCCAACCACCTGTGTCTCGCCCCTCTCGGCCGAGAGAGCTAAGCGCGTCGAGTGTGGTTCGCTTCCAGGTGCAAGCGGCAGCTTCGTTCCAGAAGGGACCAGTCTGGCGCCAGTCGGGCGGATCACCGTGCTCCTGACGTCGCCGGTCGGGGCGGTCAGTAAGTCCAACGTAAATCATCCTCACCGACTCCCACAACAGACTCCACCGAATGAGGCCCTCCCGCCTCACTCTCTAAGGTTCAAGCCGCACGCGCCTCGTCACCCACAACGGGCAGCGCTAAGGTACTTCGAACGTGGCGCCCCAGCTAGACGCCATAGCTCCACCGATCGAGCATTCTCTTCGCATGATGAGAACGCACCGTCTTTGGGACCAGAGGGTCCCGGGTTCAAATCCCGGCGCTCCGACTACACTTAGCGTTTTTCATTCGGCTGACCTGCCGGAACACCGGAACCGTGCCGCCCAGGATCGGCCGTAGCGTGTCCTGCACGTAGGGTGATGCAATCAGCCGCAGCCAGCCGGAGCTCAAGTTTTGGCCGCCGAGGGTCGCGCCGGTCAGTCCCAACAGCACCGCGACCGCCCGAACTCTTCTTAACTGTCGGGCGCATCCCGCTCGTTGGGCGTGGCATTCGCGTGCATCTTGCGCGAGATTCGAGGCGGAACATGCATCTTGCGCGTGTCCGCGCCTGGGGCGTTTGCTGTTTGGGACCAGAAGGTCCCGGGTTCAAATCCCGGCGCCCCGGCTAAGGCAACTGCTCGCTGCGAGGCTCGCTCCTCCACCGAAAATGGCTGAACAAAGAAACCCGCAATTCGAGCAGGCCGTCCGCGCAAGCTTTGCCGCACAGCAATTGATGGCTACCATCGGTGCACGGCTCACGCGCGTCGCCGCTGGAGAGATCGAGATCCGCGTCCCATTCCGGCCCGATTTGACCCAGCAGCACGGGTTCCTCCACGCTGGAGTCGTGACCTCCGCGCTCGATAGCGCATGTGGATACGCCGCATTCAGCCTGATGCCGGAGGGCGCCGGTGTGCTTACGTTGGAGTTCAAGACGAACCTGCTGGCTCCCGCCCGTGGACAAGAGTTGATCGCACGCGGGCGTGTCGTACGGGCAGGTCGCACGATCACGGTGTGCCAGGCAGAAGCCTCAATGGTAGTCGACGGCGCGGAGAAGTCAGTGGCTACCATGCTCACTACGATCATGACTGTCCGTGATCGTCCGGATATCGTCGGCTGAACGCCGAGGTGCCTTGCCTGACAGGCCCCCGCATAGGGGCCGGTCCCTTGCGCCGGCGCGCACGCTTTATTTCTCGACGCGATGCCCACAATAGCCCTCGTCGTCCTCCTCGCAGCCGGTGCGGGACTCGCGCTCCTGATCCGCTCCATAGTCTCGCTTGAGACCGCCATCGACCGGGACAACGAGGTGCCCGCAAAGGACTACCCAGATCGAGGCCGAGCGCAGGAGGCCATCAAGGTCCTTGAGGCAAACGGCATTCCGTCCATGATCAGGCACGGCGGCTATCGCGGTGGCATTTACTCAGTTGTCGTACGTCCCGAGCAAGCTGACAAGGCGCGGGAAATTCTTTCCGCGGAGGAGGCGCAATCAGAGCCTTCGCCGTAGCCGCGCCGCGCGGTTCGTTAGGCCGCCATAGAGAACCGGGTCGATGACTCTCTCCACGATCCCCTGTGAACGGTGCGGACGACCATATGCCTACCCTGAGGCAGAGTGCCGCCGCATTCACGAACGTCACGGACCGCCGTTCGTGCCTGGAGTTTGCCTTCGATGCATGATGAACGACCCGTTGCTTCGTGTTCAGTACGACGCGTGGGCAAGGCAACTCTGGGCCGACGTAGGCCGCAGCATTCGTAAGCGGGTTGCGGAGTCGCTAGAGGAGATCGACCGTCTTGTGGCCCGTTTCCAGTGAGCGGCGGCCTACCGTGCGTATGACGCTATCGGGCCTGCTCTTAATGGAATCGGCCGGTGCTTCGCCCGGCGGACCTCCGCGGGCGGGCCGGGTCCCTTGCGCCGGCGGGCACGCCGCCTGCAGCTTAAGCGCGATTCGTTAGGCAGCCCGCCCATGAGACAAGCAAGATTAACGTTCGTGCGACTTTCCCCCCTGTTTGCCCTGAGCGTCTCACTTGCTTGCGCGACCGCCTCGCCCCGCCCAAGAGAGCTCGGGTATACGAGAGGCGCCACGTCTTGCACCGGACTACCTAGCAGCGACTCCACGGTCTACGACACATCGCAAGTTTCCGAGAAGCCTCGCGTCCGGAACGGTCCTATGCTCCAATATCCGGTTGTCGAGCGGCAGCGTGGAATCCAGGGGCGGGTAATCGTCACCATGATCATCCGGTCGGACGGCACTATCGACCAGCGTTCTGTCCGCGTCCTCCAGCGTGTGGATCCGGCGCTTGATGGTGAGGCGCTGCGCTGGGTTAAGCTCGCGACCTATTGGCCGGGATGTCGCGAGGGTGAGCCAGTCAATGTACACGTCGTTCTCCCAATAGACTTCAGACTCCGCGGGTGAGGGGTGGGCCGGTCCCTTGCGCCCCCGCGCACGCCGCCCGCAGCTTAAGCGCAACTCGTTAGGCCGCCTTTCAGCAACCACCATGACCACCCCGACCATCACGAGTCCCGGGCCCGGCCCAAGGTCTCGCGTCGTGACCGTCATCGCGTGGCTCTCTCTCGGCATCAGCGCCTTGGAGATGCTCGGGGCGCTTATCAGCACGTTGGTGCTCGCATACTTCCCTGGTGACGTCAACCAGGTCGTGAACAAGGTGCTGCAAGACACCGCCTTCGTACGTGTCATGCCGCGGGCGTTGGGGTTCGAGCTCCATCATCCGGTGCTGATCAGGCTTATCCAGTTCGTCGCGTGGACGGTCGCGCTCGTTTGTGCCATAGGTCTCCTTCGCCGGAGAGACTGGGCCCGCCGCTTGTTCACCGGTCTTCTCGGGCTGGCCATCGTGAGCGTACTCTTTTCGTTCTACATGGGGCAGTCGATGGTCTGGTCTCTATTCTCTCGGCGTGGGAGTCCAGGGCGCGAGATTCCGGAGGCCGTTGGGTCCGGACTGGCCCTTGGATGGCTCATGATCTTCGGAGTCGTGGGCCTGCTGTTGTGGCTGATCGTTTGGTTCCGGTCGGCACGTATACGCGCGGAGTTTGCTGCCGCTGATTCGGCCGCCTAACATGCGCTTGAAGCTTCGCGGCCTCGTTCATTTTCAAGAGGGGGCTTACATGCGCTGTCGTCTGCACCTGCTCGTCGCCACCATATTGGTGGCCGGCAGCCTTTCCCTGCCTGCTCAACCGCCTGTTGTCGGTGCGAGCGATCCGGACGCCCTGTTCCACAGCGGTGACCCAAAGCTCAATGCGAACAAGCAGGCCGCCTACCACATCGTCAAAGATCTGCTCGAGGCGGGGCACTGGGAGTTGGCGGACAAATATTTGACGGAGCGCTACATCCAGCACAATCCCAACGCGGCGTCGGGACGCGAGGGTGTGGTGAAATTCTTCACCGAGGTCAGGAAGGTGAAACCCACGCCGCTCCCGGACAAGATGAAGACCAAGGTCGTATCGGTGGTGGCCGAGGGCGATCTCGTGGTGGTCACATACGTACAGGACGTGAAGGACGCCCAGGATCCCTCGAAGAGCTACACCACGACGTGGTTCGATATGTGGCGATTCAAGGATGGCAAAGCGGACGAACATTGGGATCCGGCGACGCGGCTGCAGTGACTCATGTCGCGCCTGTGACGCCCGGAACGACGGTCAAGCGGAGACCAGACATGCGTGCCACGCCAACCGCAGTACAAGGAGCAGGGATTGCCCTCATCCTCGTGACGGGCGCGATTCATTTCATCGACGCCCCTAGCAGCTTCGGTGACGCGACCTATAAGGGGTTGCTCTTCTTGGCAAATGGGATTGCTGCCATAGTCGCCGCCGTCGGAATTTATCGCGACGAGCGACGCTGGGGTTGGGGATTAGGCGCACTCGTCGCGGGCGGAGCGCTGGTGAGCTACGTGATCAGCCGTACGCTAGGCTTGCCGGGCCTCGCGCCCGACGTCTGGCTAGAGCCGTTAGGCATTCTGTCGCTGATGGTCGAGGCTGCGTTTATTGTGCTTGTCGTGCGATCGCGCCGGGGAGCAGGCCCGAGGGATAGCTCGTCCGCCTCGGGCGCAGCCGCGTAGTCATCTGCATTGTGAGCCGCCACGTCTCTCATATGCGGCTACTCGCCCTGCTGGCCCTCATCCCCATGGTAGTACCTCAGATGGTCTCCGCCCAGACCGACGAGATCCAGGTGTACGACGGTGGACTGACCGCGCAGGGCAGGTTCAATCTCACGCTACACAACAATTTCACTCCGGAGGGCCGGATGACCCCGGCATTTGCCGGCGCCCTTCTGGCCGACAAGTCGCTGAACGGCGTGCCCGAATGGGCCTACGGCGTGACGACGTGGCTTGAGGCGGGACTGTATGTGCCCTTGTACAGTATCGGCACGAGAGCCGGTCATAGCAGCGCCATGATTGACGGAGTCAAGCTGCGCCTGCTGTTCGCCGTCCCGCATGCGGATGATCGTCGTTTCTTCTACGGCGCGAATATCGAATTCAGCTACAACGCCAAGCATTGGGACCCGACGCGTTTCACCTCGGAGATCCGACCGATCATCGGTTGGCATCTGCATCCGGTGGACCTCATCGTCAATCCGATCTTCGACACCTCGTACGATAGCCTGGAGAATCTCGACTTCGCGCCAGCGACGCGAGTCGCCTGCGATCTCTCCCGTACATGGAAATTGGCCATCGAGGAGTACGACGACTTCGGGCCACTGCACCAGTTCTACGCCGGAAATCAGCAAGTCCATCAGCTCTACGGGATCGTCGATCATACCATCAAGGCCCTGAGTATCGAGGCCGGTGTGGGATTTGGACTGACCAGCGCGTCAGACAGAATCACCCTGAAGCTGATCCTGTCGCGCGATCTCAACAGACGGTGATCCTAGTAGCTCCAACTCCCGTCACGGAACGCTGTTCGGGCGCATCGAGGAGCATTGGGATGGGGGACCAACAGGCGATCCCGGCGCCCTGACCTGAGGAACTAGTTTATCGGTGGATGACGACCTGCACCGCTTCAAACGCGGTGTCGCCCGGCGGAGCCTCGGCGCTTCCCAGGGCCCAGAACCCCGTGTGCCAGACGTCGAGAACGTCCCCAACCTTGATGGCGCAAACGGTACTTGGAGTCAGGGTCCCGTTCGCCGCGCGCTCGAACACCGGGGTCGGATTAGGGCCAGTGTCGGAGAGCATCACACCAACATCCGGGGTCGTGGCCGGCGGTCTTGCCAGGAAGAGATCGTACTGGACCATGTAGAAGCCAGCCGGCGTCCAGCCACGCTCGACCGTGATGTTTGACACCGGGGCGACGAAGTTTGGCGTAGTCGGCGAGAAGGTCGCCGTCGAGCCGAGACAAGTCTTGGGGTCCGCGCCCGTCGCGTTGTGACAAGCCGCGCCAATCGCGGCCAAGACGCATGCGGCGACAAAGGTTGGGGATCTCACTCCAGAAGAGCCTATTCCACGGCGGTGCAGTGTCAAGCCCGTCGCGCTGTCGCATCGACGCGACAAGAGCCCCAGGGCCCCGCAGCACGCAGGCGGGCCCGTCCTTTGCGGCAACTGTGCAGGACTTTCTGAAAACGTGCGAGCTGCATGACCAACCCCCTACATCATCAATGAGCGTCGATTCCCGCGACTGGCTGGGCATCGGTGGATCGTGTCGCGCCCTTACGCGACGAACCAGCACGAGAATGACGGCCGCGCTGCAGGCGGTCCGCGTGGTCCTGCGCCGCCGGGTCACCGCCGAGCATTGGATTCGCTATCGCATCCGGTTGGCGGACGTCCCCCCGCCCGCGCCCGAGGTGAGGCTCACGCCCGTGACCGACGATGTGGTGGCCGTGTTACGTGGCCACCCCGACCGCGACGCGAATCAGCTCCAATCCGGCCTCAAATTCTGGGACCACGGATTGAGACGCGCGTACGTGTGGATCGCCGACGACGAGCCCTTGTGCGTTCAATGGCTCCTCACGCGCGAGGACGCGCCGCACGTCCGCGAGTTGGGTGATTGGGCCGGGATGTACCCGGTCCTCCCGGCGGACTGCGCGCAGGTCGAGAACCTGCATACGTTCAGCGGCGCACGTCGCAAAGGCGTCGCGACCCAGTTCGAGTACGGTCTGTGCGCCATCGCTCGGGACGCAGGGTTCGAGGACCTGGTGACGCACATTCACGCCGAGAATGCGGCGGCGCGCGGGTGGGCCGAGCGCATGGGGTGGCGGCCATACGGCATGATCACCCGGTACCAGCTCGATCTGCCCGTCCTACGGAAGTACGGCCTGTTTCTGCTCGGCAATGGCGCCACGGTGCGCGGTACCGCCTAGCCAAGCCCCGGATCACTGCGGCGTTCCGAAATGTGCCGGCCTATGCGGCGCTACCCACGCGGGTCGCGAAGCTGGTGCACGGGGTTTACGCTCGTCTCAGGGGTACCGCTGATTGACAGTCTCCCGTTCGGCGCTCACCTTGTGCAACATGACCCAATCGCGCGAACCGCTCCCGGGTCAATGGGCGCGCCTCAATGCCGACCAGAGTTGTGGGCTGAGGCGAGGGGCGTGGTACCGAGTCGTTCGACTCACGCCGGATGAAGCCGTCCTTCAGGTGCCGCGCCGTGAGCAGGTGCGGGTGCCACGCCGCTACGTCGACACGCTCAGCAATCGGCCGCGCCACTGGACCGTCGTGCCGCGTCCCCGCGAGGCGGACGCCGAGCCCGCGCCCGTCGGCTGGCACGCCCGGTACGCGGTCTGTCCCGCCTGCCGCACGCGCGCACCGATCACCGGGTACGCCGCCGACATGCGCTGCCCGGGCTGCGACGGCGTATTCAGCATCGCGTGGGAGGAGAAGTACCTGACGGCGCGGTGAGCAGACCGACCGGCTCAGCTCCGGCGCAACACGATAAAGCGCACGTCGTCCTTCGACCGGGCCTTGAGCCAGGCGACGAGATCCCCGATCCGATCCGGCGGCAGAATTCCCGTGTTCCCACGCAACCGCCTCATCACGTGGAGCACCCGCCCGTTCTGGGCGTACTCGGCCTGATACGTCCCGAACGCGCTCACCGCCGACACCGCTGGTGGCAGCTCGGCTTTCCATCCTTCGGGCAGCGTGACGTCGAGCTCCTGGAGCAGCTCGCGCGGCCCGACCACCTCTCCGACGTCGATCGGGAAACGCCGCGGTCCGCGGCCTTCGAGCGCCGCGAGGACCGCCGTCGCCGTCAGGTCGCCGATGGGCAGCGTAAAGATCTCGCGATCGCCCGACGCCGAAGCGGCGTGGTCGTGCCGCAGGACCACGCCGATGTGTGGGGCCGCCTTGAGGTCCCGACCGTCGAACATCTCGAGACTGTCTCCCGTCGCTCCGGGGTAGAGCGCGTTCGCGAACGCTTCGGTGAAGCGGGTGCGCTGCGTCGCGGTCAAGGGCTTCGAGAACATGCGGCGTAGCGGGTACTGATAGGTCCCCTTGGACGTATCGCTGAGCTGGGCATGGAAGACGCCCTCCGTGGACAGCTCGCCCACGATCGAGATGTGCTCGACGTTGACACCCGCCGAGTCTTCCGGGAGGGTGACCTCCTCCTTGCGGCCGTCGGGATGCACCACAAGACCGAACTCGCCCTGATCGGCCGTCGGCAACGCGCCGAACGGGACGAATTCCGCGGTGAGATCGAGATAGAGGTACGGGGCCTTGGGTCGCTCGACCGCCGCGATCATGTGGTCGAAGGCGCCCGCCGAGGGAAGGCTGCGGTCCACCCGCCCACCGGCGTTCAAGAGCACCGGATAGGCCCGGACGCCCAGCCGGGCCGCCGCGGCAATGAACAGTGTCGCCTTGTCCTTGCAATCGCCGAACTTCGACTGCAGGACGTCGGCCGGTCGCCGTGGCTGGAACCCGCCAATGCCGAGTGAGAGCGAGACGTACCGGAAGTCCTGCGCCACCCAGCGATGCAGCCGGCGGAGCGAATCGTCCGCCGTGGTGGCGCCCGCCTCGATCAGCGCGATCGCCGAATCGAGCCCTGCCGTCAGCGCGTAGCGATCGCGCGCGAGTCCCGCATACCAGCGCGCGATGTCGTCCCACTTGAGGGGCGCGGAGATCGTGATGGTCTGGACGATCCCGTTCGAGTCCGCGGCGAACGGCTCGGCCTCGACTTTGGGCACTTCGGCCGTGGCCCATGTGTACACACGCCGCCCTTGCGCCTCCGTGGTCCGGCGTGGGAACGTGAGATTGCGCTCCTTGATACGCAGTCCGAGGCCCGCGGGCGCGTCCACGATGTAGCGCGAGCGGCGGGTGAGCCGGCTGTTGGTCACCCCCCAGGGGTAATGAAAGTCCCCCGGCATGATCGGCTGCAGGGTCTCGACCGTGTAGCTGAAGTCGACGATCGTGCCGGCTTCGACGCCGGCCAAGGTGATCCGGTGGATCTTGACGTCCGAATACACGGGGTCCAGGGTGGCGGCGGGCGCCGAGGATTCCTGCTCGTGCGTCGGCGCGGGGCTGATGATGGTCCCGTCCGGCCGCACCACACGGGCCCAGTTGAGCGTGAAACGCTCGCGCGAGCTTACGTAGGAGTACGACTGTTCACCCCAGGCTTCGGCGGACTCGCGCGTGAGGATCTGCACGATCTGGCGGTAGGTTCGAATGCCTCGACCGTCCGCTTCCACCCGGATGACACCGTCGTCCAACAGGAACACGGAGCCCTCGTCGGGATGCTCCGACGCGTTGACCGCCAGCTTGTAGATGGTGTCGGCCTGAATCGAGGGATCGCCTGCCGGCGAGATCTGGGGAGCCTGCGCGGTTGCCACGCGCGCGGCGGCCAAAAGTGCACAAACAGACCACGGCACGGAGCGCATGACGAAACCCTCGCAAGGCGGAGACTCCTATGAGCCTAGCGCCCGGGAACCCCAGCGCAAGATCATGGGTTACAGGATTGTCTCGTTTCAGCGAGCGCCCGATGGCCATCAGGAAGAGACCCTGCCGCCATCCGCAGCAATATGAGACGGATTGGATGGGCCGAACCTATCTGGGCTGCCCCATCTGCAATCGCTGGAAGGTCATGAAAGCGAAGCCCGCACCACCCGATCCGAAACGCCTGGCGGCGTAAGAAAACAGGGGTCAGGAGATGTCTTCCTGACCCCTCTTCTTTTCTGTTCACCCCTGTGCGTCTGTGCGTCTAGCTTTGCCTTTCCTACTCCCCATACGGTATCCAGATGTTCTTTACTTGGGTTGCCTCTCTCAGGAACTCCCGCCCTTCTCCCTGGCCCCTGTCGGTCCAGTCTCGCGCATGCCATTCCGCCCACGTGCGCTTCATGTTGCCCGCGGATGCCCGCTCCACCTCCGTCGCCCCTTCACGCGTGCCGAAGTACCACATGGCGTCCACATCGTCGTGCTCGGCGAGGATCTTGGAGAGCGCGTCCTTCGCGCCGGTGACGATGTTGATCACGCCCGCCGGCACGTCCGACGCGTCGAGCACCGTGTACAGCTCGGTGGCGGCGAGCGGATGTGACTCTGAGGGAATCGCAACCGTCGTGTTGCCGGTGGCGATCGCCGGGGCGACGAGCGAGACGAACCCGAGGAGGGGATGCTCCTCGGGGCAGGCGATACCCATCACGCCGATGGGCTCGTTCATGGCGAGCGTCACGCCCCGGATGGGCGTCTGATGCACGGACCCATCGTACTTGTCTGCCCAGGCGCCGTAGGAGAACAGCCGGGCGATGCTCCCCTCCACCTCACGGCGGGCATCGTCATGGTCCCGCCCTGTCATCGCGGCGATCCGCTCCGCGAACTCGTCCGCTCGTTGTGACAGGTTCTCGCCGACATAATAGAGAACCTGCCCACGGTTATGACCGCTCGTCCGGGCCCACGCGGACGCGGCGTGCGCCGCCTCGACGGCGTTCCGAATGTCCTTGCGATTTCCTTCGGCAATTTCCGCGAGCAGCGCCCCGGACGGACTCAGGATCTTTCGGCTGTAGCCTTGGTCCGGGCGCACCTGCTGGCCGCCGATGAAGAGCTTGTAGGTGCGGTCAATGGCGGTGAGCGGTGAGCCGTGAGCGGTGCGCTTCGTCGCAGGCCGAGTCTTGGACCGCTCACCACTCACCGCTCGACGGGGTTGCCGTTCCGGCTTCAGGTACTCCCACATCCCCTCTTTCCCGCCCTCCCGTCCAAACCCCGACTCCCGATAACCGCCGAACCCGGACGCGGCATCGAACAGGTTGGTGCAGTTGATCCAGACCACGCCTGCCTTGATCTTCGGGGCCACGTCGAGCGCGAGGTTGATGTTCTCCGTCCACACGCTCGCGGCCAGGCCGTACGGCGTGTTGTTGGCGAGCTCGACCGCCTCGGCCGGGGTGCGGAAGGTCATGGTGACGAGCACGGGTCCGAAGATCTCGACCTGCGCGATGGTCGCTGCGGGCGAGACGTTCGTGAATAGCGTCGGGGGATAGAAGTAGCCCTCCGTGGGGCACGCCCAGGAGGGCTGCCACAGCGTGGCGCCCTCTTCGACGCCGGTGTTCACGAGCGTGCGGATGCGCTCGAGCTGCACCGGCGCCACGATCGCGCCCATGTCGACCGCCTTGTCGAGCGGCGGACCGACTCGAAGCTTCTCCATGCGCGCGCGCAGCTTGGTCACGAGCCGCTCGGCGATCCCCTCGTGCACGAGCAGCCGAGACCCCGCGCAGCACACCTGGCCCTGGTTGAACCAGATCGCGTCCACGACGCCCTCGACCACGCTGTCCCAATCAGCGTCGTCGAATACCACGAAGGGGCTCTTTCCACCCAGCTCGAGCGAGAGTCGCTTCCCTGATCCGGCCGTCGCCTTCCGGATGATGCGGCCGACCTCGGTCGACCCGGTGAAGGCGATCTTGTCGATGGCAGGATGCTTCACCATCAGCTCGCCCGTGCGGCCGTCGCCGGTGATCACGTTGAGTACGCCCGGCGGGAGCCCGGCATCGTGCGCGATTTCGGCGAGGCACAGAGCAGTAAGCGGGGTGAACTCCGCGGGTTTAAGGACCACGGTGTTTCCCGCGGCCAGCGCCGGCGCGATTTTCCACGCGACCATGAGCAGCGGGAAGTTCCACGGGACGATCTGTCCCACGACCCCCACCGGCCCGTAGCCCGTGAACTCGGAGTCGAGGAGCTGGGCCCAGCCCGCGTGATGGTACAGGTGGCGCGCGACGAGCGGGATATCGAGATCGCGCGTCTCGCGGATCGATTTGCCGTTGTCGAGGCTCTCGAGCACGGCCAGGAGGCGAGAATTCTTTTGGACCGCGCGCGCGAGTGCGTACAGATGCCGCGCCCGCGCGTGTGGGGAGAGGCCCGACCAGATGGGGAACGCCTTGCGCGCCGCCGCCACCGCGGTATCCACGTCCTCCGGCCCGGCCTGCGTGACTCGCGCGAGCGATGCGGTGGTCGATGGATTGATGACGTCGAACGCTTGGCCGTTCGATGCTTTCACCCAGCGCCCGCCGATGAACAGCCCGAAGCGCCCCTCGTGCTGGGCCACCCATTCGAGCGCGGGCTTGTCGCTCTCGGGCGCTGGCCCGTAGGCCATCGACTCGAAGATCTCAGCGACGGGTGCCGAGCGTTCCATTACCAACCCACCGGCGCGCCCTTGTTCTGGCGCTCGAGCCAGACCATGAGCGGTTGGAAGTAGTCGAGCAGCGCGGTCGCATCCATCTGGCGCTGGCCGGTGAGCGTGGCGAGCGCTTCGGGCCACGGCTTGCTCGCGCCCAGCTGCAGCATGGCGTTGAGCTTTCGTCCCGCTTCCTTGCTTCCATAATAGGAGCAGCGATACAGCGGGCCGGTAGAGCCGGCGGCGCGGCACATCGCCCGATAGAACTGGAACTCGAGCACCTGCGCCAGGAAGTAGCGCATGTAGGGGACGTTGCCCGGGACGTGGTATTTGGCGCCAGGGTCGAAGTCGGTCGCGCTCCGCGCGATCGGCGCCATCACGCCGCCGTACGACCCGCGCAGCTCCCACCACCGCCTGGTGTACTGGTCCGGCGTCACCTTCCCGGCGAACACCTCCCAGCGCCACTTGTCGATCGTGATGCCGAACGGCAGGAACGCCACATGGTCGAGCGCCAGCCGCAGCAGGTCGAGCGTGTCGCCCGTGGCGGGGGGCTCGCTGTCGAGCAGGCCGATCTCTTTCAGGTAGCGCGGCGTGATCGACAGGGCGATGGCGTCGCCGATCGCCTCGTGGAAGCCATCGTTCGCGCCCGCCTGATAGAGGAAGGGCTGATCCTTGTAGGCCCGGAAGTAGTAGTCGTGGCCCAGCTCGTGGTGGATCGTGCGGAATTCATCGGCGTTGGGCTCGATGCACATCTTGATGCGCAGGTCGGTCGGATCGTCGATGTACCACGCGCTCGCGTGACACACGACGTCCCGATCCTTGGGCCGCACGAACAGCGAGCGCTCCCAGAACGTGCCGGGGAGCGAGTCGAATCCCAGGGAGACGTAGAAGCGCTCGCCGGTGCGTACCATGTCGAGGGGCTGGACGTTCCGCGCCTTGAGGATTGCGGTGAGGTCCACTCCCGAGCCGGACGCGCTCGACGGCACGACCACATCGGCGATGTTGCTCCAGTCCTGACCCCACATGTTGCCGAGCAGCTGCACTGGGAGCATGCCGGCCGGGGGGACGAGCTTCGCGCCGTAGCGGGCCACGAGGCGGCGGCGCACGTACGCGTGCAGCTGGACGTACAGCGGCCGGACTTCCTGCCACAGTTTGTCGACCACCACCACGAACGAGTCGGGCGGCATGTCGTACCCGGCGCGCCACATCGCCCCCGCATCCGCGAACCCCATGGCGCGCGCACCGGCATTCGAGAGCGACACGAACCGCGTATAGCGATCGCGCATGGGGACGGCGATCGTGTGCCAGCTGCGCCAGGCGTCGAGCAGCGAATCGGGGTGCCGCGAGTCGGCGAGCACGTGCTCGAAGTCGTCGAGGTTGCGGCAGTTGGTGGGCGTCGGGTTGCAGTAGCGGCCACGGCCATAGTCCGCGTCGAGGCCGGCGCCGAGGCGCGCCATCTCCGCCGCGTCCACCGAGTCGGGCGGGGCAGGGGCGGCGAGCTGCAGCTTGAGGAGGAGGATGCGACGGCGCACGTCGGCGGGCAGGGCGACGCCGTCGAAGCGGCGCGCCTCGTCCACGAGCCGCTTGATCGCCAGCGCGACCTCCGCCTGCGCGTCGCCCGCCAGGATCTCCGTGTCGTGCGTGATGAAGTTTTCGCCGACCCATCCCGCCCGGTTCACCTTCACGCTGCGGACGGCCAACTCCCGTTCCGCCGCGTCGAGCAGACGCCGGGCGGCCGCCACACTCGACGTATCGCTCGCCGCGCCCTGCGCGGCGGACGCTCGCGTCGCACCCAGAAGAAGTGCAACCGTCGCCGCGGCTATAGAGAATCGCATGGTCATACCATGGGGTGACGGTGCGCCGCCGAGTAGCGGCCCGTGACGAAATGCTCGAGCTGGCGTTCGATATCGGTGAGCAGGGCCGAAGCGCCGAGCCGGAACAGGTCCGCGCGGAGCCACCGGTCTCCCAGCTCTTCCTTCATCAGGATGAGCCATTCGAGCGCCTGCTTGGCCTTGCGGATCCCGCCGGCCGGCTTGAACCCCACCGCGTGTCCCGTGCGCTCGTGATAGTCGCGGATCTGGCGGGTCATTACGACACCGACGGGAAGCGTGGCGTTGACGGTCTCCTTGCCGGTCGACGTCTTGATGAAATCGGCGCCGGCCATCATCGCCACCTGGCTGGCGCGCGCCACGTTCGTGAGCGTGGCGAGATCGCCCGTGCCCAGGATCACTTTCATGTGGGCGGCCCCACACGCTTCGCGGAACGAGCGGATCTCGTCGTACAACGCTTCCCACTCGCCGGCGAGCGCGAGCGCGCGTGTGATCACCACGTCGATCTCCCGCGCCCCCGCCGCGACCGACGCCTGAATCTCTTCGATCCGCTGGGGCAGGGGATTCAATCCCGCCGGGAATCCCGTGGACACGGCCGCGACCGGAATCCCCGTGCCTTCGAGCGCCTCGACCGCGATCGACACGAACGCGTGGTACACGCACACCGCGCCGACCGTGATGCCGAGCTCCTGCGCACCCAGCGCGTCGAGCAGGTCGGGTCGAACGGGGTGTTTCGCCTTGGCGCAGAGGCGCAGGACGTTCGTGGGTGTGTCATCGCCCTGGAGCGTCGTCAGGTCCATGCAGGTGATCGCGCGCAAGAGCCACGCGGCTTGCCATTGCTTCTTGACGGTGCGGCGGGTGGGGATCGTGGCGGCGCGGCGCTCGACCGCGCTGCGGTTCACACGCAGCGCGCGGATCAGGTCCAAGTCGAGGGGCGCGCCGGGATTCCGATCGGGGTGGGTGAACACCCGGAGCGCCCGCTCTGGCGAAACCGCCGCCGGCGAGGTGCCGGCGGTCGGGGGGGCGGTCGCGTGCTCGTACCTGCGCTTGGTCTCCATTCCCGGCTGTAATCTACGCCGGCTTTTTCTCCTTCGTCGTGTCCCGCTCCGCCTTCCGTTCCTTGGGCGGCTGCTCGGCCGGAGGCCGCCGCTCCGGCTGTTTTCGCTGCGGCTCGGCCTTCTTGCGCTCCGGCGGTGGGGTCGGTGCCGGCGCGGGAGCGGGCCGGTCGGCGCGCTTCGGGCGCGGCGAGGGAGCCGGTCGCTGGTCCGACGGCGGTGTCTGGGGGGTCGGCGCGGCTCGCGCGCCGCGATCCGGCCGGTTGCCCCGTTGATTCCCTGCAGGCGCGGGCTGCGGTGCCGGCGGAGGTGCGGGACTCGGGCTTGCCTCGCGACTCGGACGCCGACCCCGATCCGGCCGCTCACCTTCTGCGGGAGGCGGGGCGGGGGCAGGGGCGGGGGCGGGTGCACGCGATGGGGCCGGCGCTGGTGTGGCGACCGTCGGTGGCACTGTGCGAGAGGGGGGGAGGCCTTCACGCGCCGGACGCAGCTCGGGTGTGGGGCGCGCGCCTCCCTGCTCCGGCGAAGCCGGTCGGACGAACGGACGCGGATTCGCGTTCGGCGTGTTGGTGCGCAGCGTGCGCATCGTCGCGTTGTCGAGCGGGCGGCCGGGATGGGCGGCGAGCGCTTGCTCGCGAGCGGCGAACGGCACGGGTGCGGGCGGAGGTTGCCGCCGCACGATCACTTCGCGGGTCGTGACACTCTCAGGCGGTCGCCGGGCCTCGACCGCCGTGGGTTGCCCCACGACGCTCTGGTGCGTCGGTGTCACGCGCGCCGCGAAGCCGACCACTCGGGCCTGCTCGAGTCGCTCGCGCGGCACGACAATCACGCCGCGGTCCACAGGGCGCGACTGCACGAATGTCTCATGCGACACGACGGTGACTGCGTCCGGCGCGCCGCGATTCCGGTAATTGATATTGGTGACGTTCACGTTCGTCACGTTGATGTTCGTGACGTTCGTGACGTTCGTGACATTGACCTGACGGACGTAGGTGTTGCTCACGTGATAGGCCGGGTAGTACGGCTCTTCCGGCCCGAGCGGGAACCAGGCGACGCCGCCCCCCCCGCCCCCTCCTCCGCCCACACCGATCGCCACGCTCCAATTGCGCCCGCCGACGAACGCGACCAACGCCGGCGCGTATACCGGCCGGGCGACCACGTGCCCCGGCACCCAGGCCCATCCACCGCCGACGTAGACCCAGCGACCGTAGTGGAACGGCGCGAAGCCCCAGGGCGCGTCGTCGATCCACGTCCAGCCCCACGGCTCGACCCAGGCCCAGTGGCCGTAGCGATACGGTGCCCAGCCGACTGCCACGGTGCGCGGGACCCACACCTCGCCGTAGTCCGGCGTCTCGCGCCAGTCGCCGTTCTCGTCCAGGTCTTCGTAGCCGATCACGTCGCGCGACACGTAGCGCGACGAGCGGGCGTCGTCCCAGCGGCGGTCGCGGCTCGCGCACCAATCTTCCCAGTCGTCGGAGCGGATCGCGTCGCGCACGTCGTAGGTCGGGGAATCGCCGCCCCCCCCCACCACCATGGCCGTCTGCTCCGGGTGCACGGAGAACGCCGAGCCGGACGCCGTCACCTCGGCTTCGCCGCGGCGGACAGTGACGGAAGTCGTGTCGCCGGTCGAATCCACGTCCACGCGATACACCCCGGTACGCAGCAGCGAGACGGCGCCGCTCGGCGTGTCGATCTCGAGGCTCTCGTTATCGCCCAGGTTGCGCACGCGCACGTTGAGCGACCCTTGCGACAGGCGCACCTGCACGGTGCGGTCGTCGAGCGCGAGGAAGCCAAACGCGCTCTGGGGCGCCAGCCGGAACGCGCTCGAGCCGACGGTGATCTCGGCGCGCGCGTCGCTGTCGGTCCAGAGGTGATCGCCGTTGTGGAGGGGGTAGTTGATCGTCGCGGTGGTCCAGTCGTCCACGTCGCCCGGTCGGAACGAAACCGATCCCGCGATGTAGCTCAACCGGCCGACGCGGCTCGGGGGATCTCGATCTGATTGGGCGGCAGGGGGCCGATCGCCGCCTTGCCACGCGGGGAGGACGGCGAGCAGCCAGGCCGCGGTGAGCAGCGGGGCGGGGGCGATGCGCATCATGGTCTCCTTGGGTAGCTGGCGGACCGACGCTTGGGGCGCTCCTACGTTAAGGACCCGGGGTCCGCGCTCCAAGTCATAGCGGGATTGCGCCCCATATTCCCCTTAGCCGCAATTCTTCCAGGATGGAACGCGCAGGTACATGAGAGAAGTCCATTATCAGGCGGGCCCTCAGTGGGTGATTGCCATCGCGTGCACGACGTGCCGCGACGTCACGAAGGCGTGGCGCTCGTCGGGCATGAGTGATAGCTGTCCGCATTTCTATTGCAGCAAATGCTCCAACGTGATTCTGCGAGCTGCGGATCGAGACCTGTTACGCCGGCGGTCGCCGTCGCCGGAGCTGGTGCAGGAGTTCGCGGCCAGCCTTCCGGCCTGTCCGTGCGGCGGACGCTTTACCCCGGGCGCCAACCCGAAGTGTCGGGCCTGTGGAAGCGAGTTTCCGCATCAATCCGATCCGGTGACTTGCCTGACGGATCCGTTCATGATCGTCCTCGACGGCGCGTGCGTGCTCACGGGTGAGGAAGGGGAGGCGGGCGCGTACCGCGTGCGGATCGATTGATGGAGGCGGTGAGACCCGCGTTTCAGCGTGTTATGTTGTCGGTGGCGACCGCGCGCCCGTAGCTCAGGTGGATAGAGCAGCAGCCTTCTAAGCTGTTGGTCGGAGGTTCGAATCCTCCCGGGCGCATTGAGTTTTTCCCGGTGTGTGAGGTCAGCCTAGGCCACGTCAGCCGTCACATCGCATTCTCAGTCATGGTTCTTCCTACGTTCGCCATAAGGGTGCTCGGTCCTGATGACCTTGCTCTTATGGAAGACTTGCTTACGAGGTTTGGAGAAGCCTTCGGTGAGCGCGAGACGTATGAAGCGGCTCGACCGAGCGCCAGCTATCTCCGACGGCTTCTCGGAAGCGACTACTTTATCACGCTTGCGGCACTGAAGGACGGTGAGGTGCTCGGTGGCCTCGCCGCCTATGAGCTGCGGAAGTTCGAGCAGGAGCGTAGTGAGATCTACATCTACGATCTGGCTGTTGCCGTCGAGCATCGGCGCCAGGGCATCGCAACGGCACTGATTCAAGAGCTGAAGAGAATTGCGGCGGCTCGGGGAGCTTACGTCATCTTCGTGCAAGCCGATCGCGGCGACGCGCCGGCGATCGAACTGTACACGAAACTGGGCGCGCGCGAAGATGTTCTACACTTTGACATCCCTGTTACCGACGGCGGCGCCGCCTAACCTGGCGTCCTGCTGGGAATAGCTTCTGCAAACCATCCTCTTGGCTGTCTGGTCACATACACTCGGCGTGTAGATCGAGTGGCCACCGCCCGCAGCTCAGGTGGATAGAGCAGCAGCCTTCTAAGTTGTTGGTCGGAGGTTTGAATCCTCCCGGCCGTAGACTTACCGCATCGCTGTCCCGGTCCAGCGCCGTCCTTCGAATTAAATGGGACGGCTGGTTCCGGTCATCTCATGTGGCACACGCTCCTCCGGAGCACGCGATCGCGAACGCTATGGCAATCGTCGCGAGCACGAGCACCCCGAGGCCCGCGAATAGCCCAAACGTCCGCGCCGCGTCGAACCGGGGGGTCTCGACCTGCTGAACGTCGGCGATGGGAATGGACACCTGCTGCTGGCCCTCGCGGTTGTCGGCGACGAGCCCCGACACGGTATCGCTTCGGAGCACCGGGTCCTCGAGGACCACGCGCGAGCCATCCGCGCGCGTCACCCGGATCGCCCGTGGTCGGGTAGTCAAGAGCGACTCCGGCGCGACGCCCTCGAGGTGCCACGCCTGACACCCAGTACTGGACACCGTCATCACCACCAACATTGCGGCCCAGCCCCCGCTCCGGCGCGCGACGGAAGACGATGGATACATGACGCCTCCTGATGAATGGTGGCCTTCGTACGGTCACCATCGCTGAGCGGTCTCAAGCACACTTCAAGGCGAGGGCAAACAAAAAGGCCCCGGTCCCCGGGGCCTGGTGATCATCACGGAGCTCGTCCGCTACACCGTTTTCTCCAGCCGATCGAGCGCAAACCGTAACCGGAACATCGCCGCGTCGAGATCCCGCAGGCTCGCCTCATCGAGCGTTCCCGACTCGGCCACATTCGTGAGCAGCTGCAGGGCGTTGCGGATATCCTCGCCCGGCTCCTCGGACGAGCGCCGCTCGAAGAACGCGCGCCGTTCCACGCCTGAACGCCGGTCTTTCACGACCACGGTCACCACGCGTCGCCGGTCGGGCTGGCTGCGGCGGTCGGACGTCTGGCGGCGATCGGCCGTGGCGTTCATGGCTCGCAATGTGGCGCGCCCTCTGGGGTTCAGCTAGCAATCCATTTGGGTGGGTCGCGAGTCCCGGTCACCGGGACCCCGGACACCTGACCCGGACACCTGACCCCGGACACCGGGGACGGGAGCGGGGCGGGGTCGTATCTTCAAGTGGCAGACCCCCTTGACTCAAGTCGGGACGCCCGGTTAGCATTGGCGTCTGCGCACGAACTTTTTTTGGCGCGGCTCTTTGAGAACTGATGATCGAGCGTGTGGAGTGCGGACCCGTTTGAACGGCGCGCGGTCAGACGCGCGTCGCGAGGGTTTGACTCTGA